>Ga0157363_1001246_pt1 | contig 21074 bp, 17 predicted proteins | sample AttsexASBM1_FD_111477 | JGI IMG/M metagenome (GOLD analysis project Ga0157363, IMG submission 111477) | Fungus gardens microbial communities from leaf cutter ant in Ribeirão Preto, State of São Paulo, Brazil - Atta sexdens ASBM1 | ecosystem: Host-associated > Fungi > Mycelium > Unclassified ... | reverse complement strand
TCATTACGCAAAATGCTGCGTTGATTTGGCGATATACTAGAGATGGCGGTACAATGACCTGTTTTCAATCCCTGAGTAAGTAAATAATACGATGAATCTAAGTACTAAACAAAAACAGCACCTGAAAGGTCTCGCTCATCCACTGAAGCCCGTCGTGATGTTAGGCAACAATGGTTTAACCGAAGGCGTTCTCGCTGAACTTGATCAAGCTCTAGAACACCATGAGCTAATCAAAGTGAAAATCGCGACTGAAGACCGTGAAACCAAAGCGTTGATCGTGGCAGCAATTGTTCGTGAAACCTCAGCGGCAGAAGTTCAGGTTATCGGTAAGACGCTGGTGCTTTACCGTCCTTCTAAAGAAAAGAAAATTTCTTTACCGCGCTAATTCTGGAAGAAAATATCATTATTTCACCTCCAGTTAAAAGGCTGTTTTACAGCCTTTTTCTTACCTAACGATATATTAGCACGGTTAATCCGGTTTGCGGGACCGAAATGCTGAAAAGCCTCATTACCACGCGATATATCTTCGCCGTATAGGGGTTAAAGGTACTCTACCTTAATGACTTCATATTCCACATCACCACCTGGCGTTTTCACGACAGTCACATCATCCACTTCTTTACCGATCAATCCCCGTGCCATCGGCGAATTAACCGAAATCAGATTTTGCTTAAAGTCAGCTTCGTCATCGCCCACTATCCGATAAGTCGCTTCTTCTTCCGAATGAGTATTGTATACGGTTACGGTCGCACCAAAAATAACTCGACCTGTTGCAGCCATTTTCGTTACGTCAATAATTTGTGCATTCGATAATTTTGCTTCAATTTCTTGAATACGGCCTTCACAAAAACCCTGTTCTTCACGCGCAGCATGGTATTCCGCATTTTCCTTTAAGTCCCCGTGTTCTCTCGCTTCGGCGATAGAGGCAATAATACGAGGGCGCTTAACATTTTTAAGCTCATTAAGCTCTTCACGCAGTTGCTCTGCACCGCGAAGGGTCATAGGAATCTGGCTCATCTTATACTCCTCATTAATCTGTTATTCAGTCAATCATCCTGATTCGATGCCAGCTTAACCGATTAAGCTGCACCTAAATTTGAAACAAAACAATCCCGCCTCAGATAGTTTGCTATCCAAGACGAGTGAATTTTCAGTTTGATACATATTTTACCCGAGAGTTCCTCCCGGATCATCGTTTACTTTGCCCCTCAAGGGGACGTAGTATTGCGGGCTCCACTGTTAACGACGCCGAGATTATGCGACTTTCAAGATTGATTACAGCACTTACCCTTGGGGTAACGCTACAAGCCTCTGCAACGCCTGTCGAGGATTATACCCAATACCTTCCTGATGGTACCAATCTCGCGTTCATGGCGCAAAGGGTAGGCGATACAACACCGATTGTCGATTATCACGGAAAACAAATGGCACTGCCTGCGAGTACGATGAAAGTATTCACTGCGCTGGCTGCCCTACTAGAACTTGGTAAAGATTTTCGTTTTCAAACGACTTTTGAAAGTAAGCAAAAAATAGCCGGTGATACTTTACAAGGGGATCTCGTTGCTCGCTTTGGTGGTGACCCGACGTTTACGCGGCAAGACTTACGAAATATGGTCGCGCAACTCAAACAAAAGGGCGTTACGCATATTCAGGGTAACTTAGTCATCGATACTTCGGTTTTCGCGAGCCACGATATGGCCCCCGGCTGGCCATGGAATGATTTAACGCAATGCTTTAGCGCGCCTCCTGCAGCCGCCATTGTCGATAAAAACTGTTTCTCTATTTCGCTTTATAGCGCGAAAACACCGGGAGAAAATGCTTTTATCCGTATCGCTTCTTACTATCCAGCCCATATGTATAGTGAGGTGAAAACCTTAGGTCCTAACTCAGGTGAAGCGCAATATTGCGAGCTTGATGTCAATCCAGGGGAATTAAATCGCTATACCCTGACGGGATGTCTGCGTCAGCGTAATGATCCACTGCCTCTAGCTTTCGCCGTACAGGATGGCGCTGCTTGGGCGGGAGAAATTTTGCGCGATGAGTTACGCAAGGCGGATATCGACTATAGTGGCCATTTGGTCCGACAAACGCAACCTAGTGAACCCGGTACCGTACTCGCCATTGAACAATCCGCCCCGCTTCATAGCCTGTTACATACCATGCTGAAAAAATCAGACAATATGATTGCCGACACGGTTTTCCGAACAATCGGCCATCACTATTTTAACGTACCTGGTACTTTTCGGGCAGGATCGGATGCGGTACGTCGAATCCTTCGTGAGAAAGCCGGCGTGGATATGGGAAACACTATCCAAGTCGATGGTTCAGGGTTATCGCGACACGATTTAGTGGCACCGGATACCATGATGCAAGCCCTACAATTTATTGCGAAGAATGACAGTAGCCTTGATTTTATTAGCATGCTTCCTTTAGCCGGTTACGATGGCACCTTGCAATATCGAGGCGGGTTACACGAAGCAGGAGTCGATGGAAAGCTTTCTGCGAAGACCGGTTCGCTACAGGGAGTCTATAACTTGGCGGGCTTCTTGACGACGTCACGCGGAACACGTATTGCCTTCGTACAATACCTTTCAGGCTATGCGGTCCCCCCTGAAGATCAGCGCACGCGCCGCGTCCCCCTCGTTCGGTTTGAAAGCCGGCTATACAGTGATTTGTATCGAAATTATTAGCCATAAAAAAACCCGCTTACGCGGGTTTTTTTATTAGAAGTGAGTATTAAGACTCATATAATAAGTTCGGCCTGACTCGTTGTAAGTATTGGCTCCTGCTCCCCACAAATAAGCACCAGTCGTAGCATTCCCAGTCGTTTGAGCATTACCTTCGCGGAAATGGCGTTTATCAAAGAGGTTATCGATCCCTGCCGTCACACTAACATTCTTTGTCGCATCCCATGTCGCGCTAGCACCAACGATACTATATGGGCTGACTTCACGGGTATCAGGGTAGCTGACTTTGTTCCCTTGGTAGTTACGGCTCTTCGGTTTCTGCTTACCGTACCAGGTCCATGTTGCTTGGACCGACAGGTCCTGACGAATCTGCCATTCAATATTAGAATTCAGGGTAAACTGCGGAATAACGGAGAGACGATCATGGTTCGTCTTATCCTTACTTTGCAGCATCCACGTCATATTGTTATTCCAAGTAACGGTATCGGTGACTGGGACATTAAAGGTTCCCTCTAGGCCTTCAACCACTGCACGCGGCACATTCTCCCATTGATAAACACGGGTACCACTGCTGTTGATTGAGGTAACATCGTTACCCGATTCAATTTTATTATGGTAGTCATTACGGAAGTAAGTTAGGCCAGCTTGGAGTCCAGCAAGATCTTTATACTCTAGGCCGATCTCTTTGTTGACACTGGTCTCTGCTTTCAGGTCGCGATTACCTTGCATATAGCAACCCGTGCTCGAGCTGCCGTAACACCCTTGTCCTTTACTATAGAGAATATAGTTGGGGTTGGTTTGATACAGGTTAGGCGCTTTATAGGCCCGGGCAATCCCCATCTTTAACGTCCACTCATTGGTAAGCTGCTGCGTTAAGTTAAGTGATGGACTCCAGTTAGTGCCGACGATAGAGTGGTGGTCAAAGCGGATGGCCGGGGTTAAGACCGTGGAATCCGTAATATCCATATTATCTTCAGCAAACATCGAGAAGATCTGTGCTTGAGAATACGGCGAACGTGTACCCGTCCCCACACCACTGATCGCGCCGCCAGTATTGCTGCCGGTAAGCGATTGACTGTTTGAGGTACCGTCTTTCATCTTCTGTTGGTTCCACTCAGTACCCAAGGTAAGGTTCTGTTCTACCCAAGCCGTAAAGGGAATACTGACTTCGCTATGCAGCAGCACATCACTTAAATCGATATCAGAGAAACCAGCGTTATTATTGAAGATCCCCTCAGTTCCCCCGGCTAACCCTTCAGTAATCCTTGAGTTACGAGTTCTTTCATATTGCGCATAGGTATTGGTGCTAACACCATTATCCCAAACACCAGTCCAAGTTAAGGCATAATCTTGGCGGTAAATACGGTTAGTTTCGTCGCCATATTTACTTTTTACGTAAGCTGAGGTGTTAGTATTTTGCGTATCACCAGCATAAATATTTCCTTGGCGGCTGGTGCCGGCCTCAAATTCAAGGTGCTGGTTAGGCGCAAATTCCCAATTCAGTTTACCGTGAAGATCTTTATCTCTAACCCCTTCTCGACCAGCTGGATAACTTCCCGCGTAGGTACCGGTACGCGCCGCTGTATGACTTTGGTTGATATCGTAAGCATCTGCCTGAGTCTTATCGATATTTCCCCAAATACTTAAGGTTAAACTATCGGTGGCTGGGCCCATCAAGCTGAAGTTTGTTCGTTTGGTCGAGCCTTCAGATTTGTGTTGCGGAACGTTGTAATACGCGTTCCACGAGCCATGCCACTCCTTATTCGCTTGCTTGGTGATGATGTTGACCACCCCACCCATTGCCCCGCTACCGTAGCGCGCCGCAGCAGGTCCGCGGATGACTTCAATATGATCAATCATTTCTGGTGGTACCCAGTTGGTATCACCCCGTGAATCTCGCTCGCCCCGCCATCCATAACGCACGGAATTTTTACTACTAACTGGACGGCCATCGATCAAGATCAAAGTATTTTCTGGTCCCATACCCCGAATATCAATTTGACGGTTATTCCCCCGCTGCCCGCTGGTCGAGTTACCTGTCAAATTCACCCCAGGCTGAGTACGAATAATTTCCGATACATCGCGAGCAGGGGGGTGTTTTCGAATTGCCTCGGATGAGATCGTCGACACACCGGGCGCTTGAAGCGTTTGCTGGCGGGCGGTTACGACGATGGAATTATGTGAGGTTTCTTTGGTAGATAATGCTTCATCACCAGAGGTTTGTGTCGGAGTTTCATCCGTCGCTGAGGTATTAACGGTAGTATCCGTCGAAGCCGCTGAAACCGGCGTGCAATAAAGAAAAAGCGAGCTACCTAGCTCAAGACAAATTGCAGCAGAAAGAAATGATAATTTTTTCATTTGTTATAATCCCAGTTCCCTAGGTCTATGCTGTGTGTGTGTTTAGTAAGGAGCCTTTACGTAACCGGTCATATTCTGTCATTAAAGGCGCAATAAATGACAAACAACGTAAAGAGAGATTGCAATCTATTGCAGATGAAAATAATTATCAATACTATTATCAATAAATCTCGCTTCTCAACGCTATTCGCAGGTAGCGGCTATAAAAGACAATTTTGCACATGCTTATTCCTGAATGGTTTACCTCTGATACCGGTTCCGAGCTGTGGTGGCAAGCACAGCAGCAACAAGGTTTACCGCGCCTTGAACCCATTGACGCGCAACAGTGCCGTGTGACCTTTCTTTGGCGTCAACCGGTGACAACAACTGACGAGCAGCCTATACAAGCGGTGTGGCTTAATATTACCGGAATCACTGACCACCATCAGCCGAATCCGCCGGTATCTTTAGTACGATATCTCGATACCGATGTCTGGCATCTTAGCCTCACCTTGCCCTCTCGCTGGCGAGGGAGCTACTGTTTAATTCCTGATTCAAATAACGATGTGGGGTTACTAAACCAAGATATTTTCCAGCGTCGTGAATGGTGGCGGGAACAATTTCAGCATGCCCAACACGATAGACTCAACCGGTTACGCTCTTGGTCTGCGGGCCGAGGAATGTCTGTCTCTCCCCTCCACCTTCCAGATGCCCCCTTGCAAGCCGAATGGCAAGCATGGGATCGAGGAGAAGACACCCCTATTCCTCTTAAGGTCATTATCTGGAAGAGTCATCGATTGGGGAATGAACGTCGGGTCTGGTGCTACGGTACGGCGAGTAACGAAACAGTAACTTACCAGTATTTAGCCTTATTACTTGATGGCCAATTTTGGGCAAACACTCTCCCCATTGCCAGCCCACTGCAACAATTAACGGATAAGGGTAAGCTCCCTGCCGCCCTCTACATCATGCCTGAAATCATTGATCGTGAGCATCGCGGGCGTGAATATCCCTGTAATGCCGAGTTTTGGCGGGCGATTAATGAGGAGTTGCTCCCGTTAATTAAACAGGTGTTTAACTGGCAACAGGCCCCTGACCGAACCTTAGTAACCGGGCAAAGCTTTGGTGGGCTTGCCTCAGTCTATGCTTGCCTCAATTGGCCGGAACTTTACGGTAAAGCGCTCAGCCTTTCTGGTTCATTCTGGTGGCCAAATCGGGGCCAAGCTGCGGGTTACTTGATTCAACAATTACAGCAACAAACTCCCTCTAATGCCCCTCGTCACATTTTGCTAGAAGCCGGTTGTCGCGAAACCTTAATTTGCGAGGCCAATCGTGAAATGGATAAGTGGTTAAGTCATTACCAGATCCCACATTCATTACGTTATGTCGAAGGTGGACACGATGCACTCTGGTGGCGGGGAAGCTTATTAGATGGATTACAAGCGTTATGGCAGGAAGAATAATATGATGAATATCGAAGATAGTGTCGCACAACAGCCTCATACCACTGAGTGTAATAAAGCCCCATCTCCAGTGAAGACGCGTCGTTTACCGCTCGTTGCGGCGCAGCCTGGTATATGGATCGCCGACCAGCTTTCCCCTTTTAATAATGCTTTTGCCGTTGCACACGCCATCTCGCTCCCGGGCAGGCTCAACCTTGCAATGATGCAGCAAGCTATTCAGCAAGGTTTAGCTGAAGCCGATACCGTCAATTTCCACTTTGATGAGCACGAAGGCGAAGCTTTCCAATATTTGGATGCCAATAATACCATTGAGGTGGAGTCGATTGACTTACGAGAAGATCCTCAAGCTTTAGCAACAGCACAGGCTTTGATGGAAGCCGATCTTCAGAGTCCCTTACGCATCACCGATAAAAGCGCCAAGGTTAGACAAGTTCTCATGCGTGTCAGCCACGAGGAATGGATATGGTATCAACGTTATCATCATCTGATGGTAGACGGATTTAGCTTTGTTGCACTAACTAAGCGAATTAGCGAGATCTATGCCCATTTACGCTACCAGCAACCCTTAGTAGACTCGCCATTTACTGCTTTCGATGAAGTTGTAGAAGAATATCTTACTTATCAACATAGCGCGACTTACCAGAAAGATAAGCATTATTGGCTGGAAAAAGTGACGCAACTGCCTGACCCGCTAAGCCTTGCACAAGCACCTTTGAACGGCGAGACGGCTAGCCCGCAGGTCATACGTCACGCGATACATTTTTCTGCTCAGCAGCTTGCTCCCCTACACCAGCACCTCGCCGAAGCTGGCCTAACGCCTGTCGATACGGCGGTAACCTTAGTCAACACGTGGCTCGCCCATCTGACGGGCCAGCAACCGTTCAGCGCAGGTTTTATTTTTATGCGTCGGATGGGATCGGCAGCACTCAGCGCCGTGGGTCCGGTTATCAACGTGTTACCCATGAGTGTTGGGTACCAGCCTAGCGATACCTTCGCCGAGTTTGCGGAGCGACTAAGCAAAGAAGTGAAGAAAAACCGACGTCATCAACGTTACGATGCGGAGCAAATTAGCCGCGACTTAGGCTTGACCGGAGATAATGCCCCCCTATTCGGGCCAGTACTGAACGTTAAACTTTTTGATTATCAATTAGTCTTTGAAGGTCATAACGTTAACACCACGCACCTAGCATCAGGACCGGTTCGTGATATTGAAATAGCCTTAATCATCGATAACCAAGGTGCTCTGACCTTGGAGTTCTTAGCCAATAGCAACCGCTATGATCAACAAGCGCTATTAACCCATATTCAACGCCTGCCGCTGATTATCGAGCAGCTCACCGCACAGCCAGCGTTAGCGCTATCAGAATTAACTCTTCTTAGTGAGCATGAGCGTCAGCAACTCTCAGCAGTTAATGCGACAGAAATTGTCCTGCAAGACGACACACTATGGTCAATGATTGCGGCACAATGCCAACTCACGCCAAATAACGTCGCACTTGCTGACACACAGGCTGCATTATCCTACGCAGAGATGGAACAACAAGTTATCGCTTTGGCGGCCGCACTGCAGGATCACGGGGTAGAATCAGGCGATATAGTCGCAGTAGCGCTGCCTCGTTCTATTTATCTATCACTCGCCCTTCAAGCCATCGTTAGACTTGGTGCGATTTGGTTACCGCTAGATACTGGCTACCCCGATGATCGTTTAGCCATCATGCTGGAAGATTCGACCCCGCGTCTAGTAATCACTGAGCAAGCCTTAAGTCATCGCTTTACACAGATTAGTGACACACCACACTATTACTATCACTCTTTATTCGACGATATTCCCTTATTCTCGGCCCCCCTTCCTGTCTCCACACAAGGGGCGTACTTAATTTATACCTCGGGGTCAACAGGTAAACCGAAAGGCGTTTTGGTGAGCCATCAAGCCATTGCAAATCGCTTAAAATGGATGCAAAACCACTATCCGCTGAACTATCAAGATGTTGTGATTCAGAAAACCCCAAGTAGTTTTGATGTGTCAGTATGGGAGTTTTTCTGGCCATTAATGACTGGGGCGAAATTGTTTATGTCTCCCCCCGACTGCCACCGCGATCCTGAATGGCTACAACAAATCATGGTTGAACAGCAGGTAAGCGTGACTCACTTCGTGCCGTCAATGTTAGCTGCATTCTTAGATAGCCTCACTGAAACCACATCCGCATCGTTACGCCAGCGATTACGCCTAGTATTCTGTAGTGGTGAAGCCCTGCCCACCGCACTGGCACGACAATGGGAACAGAAGGTAGCAATTCCTTGCCATAATTTATATGGTCCCACTGAAGCGGCCGTTGACGTGAGCTGGTTCCCAGCATTTGGCCCAGATCTTGCCGCAGTGGAAGGTCATAGTGTCCCGATCGGCTGGCCGGTGTGGAACACCCAGCTTCATATTCTCGATAGTCAGCTTAAGCCTGTCCCCTATGGGGTGGCGGGAGAGTTGTGGCTGGGAGGAGTACAATTGGCAGAGGGCTATTTAGGCCGACCAGAACTAACCGCTGAGCGTTTTATTGCCGCACCATGGGATGCGACACAACGCTTATATCGTAGTGGTGATGTAGCACGCCGTCTCGCTAACGGTGAAATTGAGTATTTGGGACGTAACGATGACCAACTCAAAATCCGTGGTCAGCGCATTGAACTGTCGGAGATTGATGCCGTTCTACTTTCGTTATCCGGAATTAAGCAAGCCGCTTCGGTTGCTGTGAGTTTACATCAACAATCGTCTAGCCTCGCTGATGACCGACAACTGGTGAGCTATATTGTCACTGACACACCACAACCGACCGACCTCATTCGTCAGCAATTGGCCGAACGGCTACCGGCACATATGGTGCCCGTGATCATTGTTCCCGTGGAAGCATTCCCGCTCAGTAGCAACGGTAAATTAGACCGTAAAGCCTTACCGGTTCCAAAACTTGACGATCACCACTCCTCACGTGAACCTCAAGGTGTAGTAGAAGTGCAGTTAGCCACATTATTTGCCAATCTACTACAGTTACCACAGGTCGGCGCCAATCAGGACTTTTTTGCATTGGGGGGTCACTCGCTCTTGGCGATGCGCCTAGCGGCGCAAATCCGTAAGCAAATGGCTTACCCGCTCACCGTGGGTCACATCATGGTTAATTCAACGGTTGAAAAGCTCGCACAGATTATCCAACAGAGCCCTGAACACACGGACAGTGGATTACAGACGTTATTACCTTTACGCCAAACAGAGGGACCTCGTCTCTATTGCTTCCACCCAGCGTCCGGATTCGCTTGGCAATTTAGCGTATTACAACGCTATCTTGATCCGACATGGTCGATTATTGGTATCCAATCCCCGGATGAGCAAGGTGCTTTAGCCGATGCACAACATATTGATGATGTCTGTGAGCGACATCTTGAGACGCTTCTAGCCGATCAGCCCACTGGACCCTATTATTTTATCGGCTATTCGCTAGGTGGGACTTTAGCTCAGGGCATCGCCTCGCGGCTGGAAGCTCGGGGAGAAGAGGTGGCATTTTTAGGCTTACTCGATACCTGGCCACCCGAAACCCAGAATTGGGATGAGAAGCAGGGAAAAAATGTCTTGGATGACCAAGTTATTGAAGAAGTGAATCGTGAACGTGAGCAGTTTGTTCAAAGCCAACGGCAGCAAGCGGGCGAAGAACTTTCTCATCTCTTTGATCAAGTTGAAGCCAATTACGGCCATTCCGTACGGCTATTGACGACGGCTCGTAGTAGTAAGACACAAGGACAAGCTACCCTCTTTTCCGCCTTGAAAACACAGCAGCCTACTTTGAACGCGCAACAGGCTTGGGCGCCTTTTATCCAAAACCTGGATATTGTCCCCATCAACTGCGCCCATGTGGAGATCATCTCACCCGCGATGTTTGAAATTATCGGTCCCGAGATTAATCACCGCTTAACGCGATTACGCTCCTAATGGTTGAGGGGGCAATGCCCCCTCACTTTCCGACTGGCACGATCATTGGCGTACCGGCAATCGGATCGGGAATGATCACCGCCTTTAATCCATAGACCTGTTCAATCAACTCTGCGGTGATAATCTCACTTGGCCTGCCTTCTGCAATAATCGCCCCTGCACGCATCGCAATCAGATGGCTGGCATAGCGACATGCCTGGTTTAACTCATGCAGTACTACCACTAATGTTCGACCATGGCGCTGATTAAGTTCGCGCAAAAGCTCCATTAGCTCGATTTGATGCGTGATATCTAGCCAGGTAGTTGGTTCATCAAGGAGTAAGAGCGGGGTTTGTTGCGCTAATACCATGGCTATCCAGACACGCTGCCTCTGTCCACCAGAAAGCTGCTCAACCGGACGATCCGACAAGTGTTCGATATTGGTCGCCGCCATGGCTTCCGCCACGGCTTGGCTATCTTCGGTGCGCCATCCGCCGAACAGTGACTGATGGGGATAACGTCCACGCCCCACTAAGTCAGCAACGGTAATCCCTGTAGGAGTGAGACTATTTTGGGGAAGCAAACCGAGTTGCCGGGCAACCTCTTTTGCTGGGGACTGGTGGATAACTTTTCCGTCGAGAATCACTTGGCCTGCTACCGGTTTTATCACTCGACTAAGTGCTTTCAATAACGTCGATTTACCACAGGCATTAGGTCCGATAATGACGGTAAATTCGCCATCGGGTATAGTCACCGATAATTGCTCTGCGACCGTTTTGTTATCATAAGCCAATGTCAGGTCACTGGCTGCAAGACGGGAAGAAGATACACTCATGTACGTCTGGCCTCTCTAACCAAAAGTGACAATAGATAAATACCGCCCACACTGACGGTAATCACGCCTACTGGGAGTTGATAGGGTAAGAACGCATGTTGAGCCAGATAATCGGCCGCGAGTAATAACAGACTGCCACATAATGCTGTATTCCATAACACGCCAGAAGGGCTCTTGGTCAAGCGCCGGGCAATTTGTGGGGCTACCAGCGCGACAAAGGATACCGGACCAATAACTGCGGTAGGCACAGCCGTCAGTAATATGGCGAGAAATAGAAGTCCTAATCGAGTTCGCTCAGTGCGGATACCCAGCGCACAGGCTAACTCATCGCCCATCTCCATCAGTCGCATCCGTCTCGCTAATATCGCGACACCAAGTAGGGCAACCACTACCGCCGGAAAAACCATGGAGACACTTTGCCAATTGACGCCATTTAACGACCCAGCACTCCATAATCCGGCACTCATTGCGATACTTAAGGAGGTTGACGTCATTACCCAACCGTTAAATGACATCAGTAATGCGCGGATTCCAATACCTATCAAAATTAACCGGTAAGGGGTAATGCCTTGACGCCAAGCCAGTAGATAGATAATAGCCCCGGTCAACGCGGCACTGACGAACGAGGCCAGAGTCATGGCAAAGAGGTTACTGGGCCACAATAGCATAACGACGAGAACCCCCGAAAAGGCCCCTGCATTGAGGCCTAATACATCGGGACTACCCAGTGGATTGCGTAAAATGGATTGGAAAATTGCACCACTTATACCAAGCGCTGCACCACAGATTAATGCAATCAGTACACGAGGTAGCCGCCATTCGACGACGACTAACCGTAGACCTGCAGGGCCGTTACCGAAAAGGATTTGCCATAGTTCGTGGAGCGATAGCGGCAGTGCACCGCGACACAATGCACAGAGCATCACTGATGCGACAGCAATCAATAATAAGCAGAATATCAATAGTGGCCGCTTTTTCATTACATACCACGCCCTATCCGATGACGAACAAGAATAATTAAGGCTGGGGCACCAATCAGCGCGGTAATAATTGAGACTCGGATTTCTCCTGGAGCAATACTACGACCAATAATGTCAGCGAGGAGTAAAACGGCTGGAGTAATCAGAATCGTACCGGGTAAAAAATAACGATGGTCGCTGCCCAACACGCCACGAGCAAGATGCGGCGCAACCAGGCCAATAAAAGCGATTGGACCGGTCAGAGCCGTTGCGCAGGCGGATAATAAAGCGATAAGCAATAACCCCATCAATTGCACTAATCCGACACGCGTCCCTAAGGTCCTAGCGAGATCCTCTCCCATACTGAGTGCGTTTAATGAACGACTGAGTGCCAAAGTGCAGAGCACCGCAATCGCTACCACTGGGCCTAGTAACGTAAAAATAGTGAGTTGTCTTACATCTAATGAGCCGGTTTGCCAGAAGCGTAGATGGTCGTAAATATCGGGATTTAATAGGGACACTCCACTGGTCAACCCTTCTAAAATAGCCGCTAACGATACGCCGGCTAACGTCAGACGAATCGGGTTCAATCGGCCACCTCGCCCGGCCCCCGTTATCGCCACGATAATGGCCGCCAGAAGAGCTCCTAAGAAGGCGAACGAAAAGCTTAGCCAGAAAGAGAGTGTTCCCCAGAAGCTCAACCCCACCACGGTAACAAAGCTGGCGCCCGAGTTAACACCCAATAGACCAGGATCAGCCAGTGGATTACGTGTAAGAGATTGCATTAAAGCACCGGCTAGCCCTAACGCACCTCCTGCCACTAAGCCAGCAAGGGTTCGGGGTAACCGAGAATACCGGATGATATCGCAATTCTCACTGTGGCAAGTATGCCACAGTGAGAGGCTCGACCAGCTTTCTGAGAGGGAAATTGTTTTGGCTCCAGTCAGTAAACTGGCCATCACTAAACCCACTAAGACGATAAGTAACCCGAAGAATAAGCCAAAGGGTTTACAATTCGGAAAAAATTGAACGTTTTTCACCTTAATGCACGAAAAGTTTTTCTAATGTCGCTAGAGTATCTGTCGCACTGTAATAATCTAAACGGAAATTATCGTTACCCAGAGGGTAGACATGACCTTGCTGAACAGCAGGCGCTTGTTGTAAAAACCGATCACTATTAACCTGTTTAACCGTCTCACCATCTGCCACGAACATTAACCAACTCTTACCACTCAGCCCTTCACTCATTTTTTCACCTGAAAGCTGAATAATATCTTTACGCTGTCCCATACTATGACTCGTCGCTAACTGGCTTGGGGTCGGCGCTAGCGTAAAGCCTAACTGTTGCAGTAGTTTTCCTTGAGCGGAGTCAGCCGTCCAGAGATTCACTTCTTTGCCTCCCCCATTCCAAACAAAAGCGGAAACAGGCTGAGGAGGTAGTTTTAAAGCAGGTTTTAATGCGGCGACACGCTGGTCAAAGTGTTGAATTAAGGTTTTTGCTTGGGCTTCATGGCCGGTCGCTTGGCCCAAGACGTTAACGATCTGCTGCCAGCTTTTATTGTCGTAATTCACGACAATTACCGGTGCAATACTAGAAAGTTGATTGACTAACCGCAATGCGCTGTCATGCCCTGTCGCGCTGACCACAATGAGATCGGGAGCCTGTGCAGCCACCATTTCAGCATTCGCCTCACCAATATACAAGCGCTGTACATGCTTTTGCTTCGCCACGGCACCCCATTGGCTAAAAAATCCTTGGCTATCGGTGAAGCGGCTATTGGGAACGCCCGCTCCGCTAGCAATTACTGGCGCGTCAATGGCGAGTAACGATCCGGTCAACGTAACACTGGTTGAAACGATTCTTTTGGGCGCGCTTTTTAATGTCACCGTACCATTATCCGTCACAATTTGCCTTGGCCAACCCGCAGCTTGACTTAGCCCTGCTAAAGGTAATAACACACTGATTAAAAGAATATTTAGCAGTCTTGAGCGTCGGAGCATAATGGCTTTCCTATATGAGCATCTAGTGCGTAATCCTAAGGTCTTAATAAGAAGTTAACCTTAAGCTGGCTTCATCAGTTGACAGGTAAGGGAGTTAAGCGTAGCTTACCGCCAAAATTCAAATGATAATCATTATTAATTATCTTATCATTTAATGGTGCTATTATGGTCGAAATCACTACCGTTGAAAATATTTTACACCGTAAAATTCAACAACAGAGCGCATTAAACGAACGTTTTCTGTTTACCTCTCCAGAAACCAGCCTACTTACTGACGGTTGCTTTAAACGTATCACTCAACCTCTCATTGATAGTGAGGGAAGCCAAGAAATCTTCCAACACACGCTTAAGGAACAATTTCGTCTAGCACGCGCTGCAGGGATTAACGATCCATTGGTGGTGGGGGCTATCCCATTCGATGCTCATCAACCTACGGCACTCTTTATTCCCCAGCAGATTACCCGCACTAATCGTGGTGAATTGGCGGAAAAACTGAAGCCTTACCAGCAGCAGCCTTTAGCATCAATCACGCAACAACAAGCCTATCCTGATCAGCCACACTTTATGAAGATGGTGAGTGATGCCGTTGGCGCGATGAACCGAGGTGAGCTAGATAAAGTCGTCCTTTCTCGGCTGCTAAAATTATCGACTGACAATAGTATTGATAGTACGACATTGATGAGTCGTATTATGGCGCAAAACCCTGATAACTATCACTTTCATGTTCCGCTTGAAAATAATGAAGTGCTACTCGGGGCTAGCCCTGAGCTCCTATTGCGCAAGCTAAAGAGCCAATTTAGCTCACGCCCCTTGGCCGGCTCAGCAAAACGTCAGGCTGACAGTAATGAAGATCATCGCGTAGGACAGACTCTGCTCGCGTCAGAGAAAGACCGCCATGAGCACCAGTTAGTGGTGGATGCGATGGCAAAAGTGTTAGCCCCGGTTGCCGAACAATTACAGGTGCCGCAAGTTCCAGAATTAGTCACCACTTCGCAACTGTGGCACCTCGCAACGACAGTACAAGGCGTGACGCCCAACGCTGAAGAGAATTCATTAGCGCTGGCTGGCTTATTACACCCGACTCCTGCCTTAAGCGGCTACCCACATCAGTTAGCTTGCCGTCTTATCCAACAATTAGAACCATTCCCAAGAGAACTTTTTGGTGGCATGGTAGGCTGGTGCGATGACGAAGGTAATGGCGAGTGGGTAGTGACTATTCGTTGTGCCCAGTTGAGCCCACAGCAGGTGACCCTCTTTGCTGGTGCTGGTATCGTTCCCGCTTCCGATCCGCTTTCCGAGTGGCAAGAGACCGGTACCAAGCTCAGTACCATGCTAAAAGCCTTTGGTTTACAATAATTTTTAGGTAATAACTCATGAGTATTTCTTTTACGCCTTGGCCCGCAGAGCTGGCAGCTCGCTATCGTGAAAAAGGCTATTGGCTAGACATTCCGCTGACTGATATCAGCGATCGCCACCGCGACAGTGACCGACCAGCAATTATCGATCAGCAACAAAGTCTCAGCTATCGTCAGCTGGCACAATACAGTGACCAGCTCGCGGCACAGTTACAACATCGCGGCATTCGCGCCGGAGATACGGCCCTCGTTCAATTAGGAAATTGCTGCGAATTCTATATTGTCTTTTTTGCGCTATTAAAGTTGGGTGTCGCCCCCGTTAATGCACTTTTCAGCCACCAGCGCAGTGAATTAAGCGCTTATGCAAAACAGATCAAGCCACGCTTATTAATCGCTGATAGACAGCATTCAGTGTTTACCGACAACCGCTTCGTTGATGAGCTCAGTGCGGAGCATCCAGAGCTACAACATCAAATTTGGTACAACGCTTTTGACGCGGAAAGTAACTTAGTATCGCTCTACTCGCAGGAAACGGAATCTTTCACGTCGACACCGACTGCCGCCGATGAGGTTGCCTTTTTCCAATTGTCAGGGGGAAGTACAGGAACGCCAAAACTGATCCCTCGTACTCATAACGATTATTATTACAGCATTATAGGTAGCGTCGATATTTGCCAATTTACTGAGCAAACGCGTTATTTATGTGCGCTCCCTATCGCCCATAATTACCCCATGAGCTCACCGGGTATTCTTGGCGTACTATATGGTGGCGGGCTTAGCGTGTTGGCACCCGATCCAAGCCCTACTACCTGCTTTAGTTTAATCGCCGAGCACCTTATCAATGTCACCGCATTAGTCCCGCCTGCGGTGAGTCTCTGGTTACAGTCCATACAAGAGTGGAACTGCGCGCATCAACTGAGTTCACTGCGTTTACTGCAAGTGGGTGGCGCCAAGCTGAGCGAAAGTTTAGCCGCACGAATTCCTGCTGAAATCGGCTGCCAATTACAGCAAGTCTTTGGGATGGCTGAAGGATTGGTAAACTATACGCGCCTTGATGACAATCTACAGACTATCCTTACCACGCAAGGCTGCCCTATTTCACCCGACGATGAAGTCTGGGTGGCCGATGAAACAGGTCAACCTCTTCCGGTGAATACTACCGGCCGCTTAATGACGCGTGGCCCTTATACCTTCCGTGGGTATTACAATAGCCCTGAACATAATGCAGCATGCTTCGATCAACAGGGTTTTTATTGCTCCGGTGATCTGATTTCAATTGATGAACAGGGTTATATTACCGTTCAAGGCCGTGAAAAGGATCAGATTAACCGTGGCGGCGAAAAAATTGCCGCTGAAGAGATTGAGAACCTTTTACAACGCCATCCAGACATTATCCACGCTGCACTCGTATCGATGAGCGATGAGTTACTAGGCGAGAAAAGTTGCGCCTACGTGGTAGCAAAACAAGCGGTAAAAGCCGTGCAGTTACGTCGTCATCTCCGTGACCAAGGAATAGCGGAATTTAAATTACCCGATCGATTTGTATTCAGCGACGCGCTACCGCTTACTCCGGTCGGTAAAGTGGATAAAAAGTTACTGCGTCAGCAACTCATTGAAGAAAGTAAGAAAGACGCTTAATTCCCCCTATTTATAATGTAGTGATTTTGGAGTTGTAATGAGTATCCCTAAATTAACGGCCTATGCATTACCTACCGCCGATGAGTTACCGAATAACAAAGTAAACTGGACCTTTGAACCACAACGTGCCGCGTTATTGATTCACGATATGCAAAACTACTTCCTTAACTTTTGGGGAGAAAACAGTGAATTTGTCGAGACAGTAGTCGGTCATATTGCAGCATTACGTCAACAATGTAAGGCATTAGGTATTCCAGTGTTTTACACCGCTCAGCCAAACGAGCAAAGTGATGAAGACCGCGCGCTGCTGAACGATATGTGGGGCCCCGGATTAAACCGTCATCCTGAACAACAAAAAGTCACCCCAGCCTTAGCACCGGACGAGCAAGATATCGTACTCACCAAGTGGCGTTATAGTGCTTTTCAGCGCTCCGATCTTGAACAGCAACTCAAGGCGATGGGACGCGACCAATTAATCATTACTGGGGTATATGCTCATATTGGCTGCTTAACCACCGCAACAGATGCTTTTATGCGGGATATCAAACCCTTTATGGTTGCAGATGCTCTAGCAGATTTCAGTCGAGAAGAACATCTCATGGCGCTCACCTACACCGCGGGTCGCAGTGGCAAAGTGGTTATGACTGATGATCTATTATTACTCCCTGCCTCGAAGCAAGCGTTACGCGATGCCATCTTACCGTTACTTGAAGATGATGACATTCCTGAGGATGACGAAAACCTGATTGATTATGGTTTAGACTCGGTACGGATGATGGCACTGGCCTCACGCTGGCGTCAGGCTATTCCTAGCATGGACTTTGTTACCCTGGCAAAAACCCCAACATTCGATGCTTGGTGGACACTACTTTCTGGGGATAAGTAACTGATTATGACTATGGATTTTCGCGATAAATATGTCTGGGTGACCGGTGCAGGTCAAGGCATAGGTTACGACACAGCCTGCGCCTTTCATCAAGCTGGGGCCGTGGTAATCGGCTTTGATCAACGGTTTGCTGGCGATCACTATCCTTTCCGCTGTATCGTCATGGATGTGGCCGATCCACAACAGGTCGCTGACGTCTGCCAAGCGGAATTAGCGCAGCAACCCCGTCTTGACGTGTTAGTTAATGCTGCCGGTATTCTGCGTATCGGAACAACCGACGCATTACGTTTTGAGGATTGGCAAGCATGCTTAAACGTCAATGCTGGTGGGGCATTTAACCTATTTTCGCAGACTCTACCGCAGTTTCGTGAACAAGGCTTTGGGGCGATTGTCACCGTCGCCTCAAATTCCGCTCATGCCCCGCGCCTTGGTATGTCTGCGTATGGAGCATCAAAAGCGGCATTACGTAGTCTCTGTCAGACAGTTGGCTTAGAAATGGCACCCTATGGCGTGCGTTGTAATATCGTTTCACCGGGTTCAACAGATACCGCCATGCAACGGAGCTTATGGCACACTCCTGAAGCTGAACAGGAAATGATTAATGGCTTCCCTGATCAGTTTAAGCTTGGTATCCCCTTGAAAAAGATCGCTAAACCGCGTGAGATCACTAATGCGATCCTGTTTCTTGCCTCAGATCTGGCAAGCCATATCGTATTACAGGATATCGTCATCGACGGCGGTGCAACGTTAGGCGCCTAGCGAATGCAGACAATTTGGAAAAAAAATATCGATCTTGCCGCCCTCAATGATATGGGGAAAAACAGCCTGATCGAGCACCTCGGGATAACCTTTACTGCTATCCATCCCACTCACCTCGAAGCGGAAATGCCCGTTGATAGCCGTACTTGTCAGCCTTTCGGCTTACTGCATGGCGGTGCGAGTGTGGTATTAGCTGAGTCGATGGGATCGATGGCCGGATGGCTAACCTGCCGCGAGGAACAAAACGTGGTCGGCATTGAGGTTAATGCTAGCCATCATCGTGCTGTCGCAAGTGGTAACGTTACAGCGGTATGCCAGCCCCTACATCTAGGTGGTCAGATACAAGTCTGGCAAATCGAGATTAAAAATCCGCGGGGTAAGCTCTGTTGTAGCGCTCGACTGACGGTAACCATATTGGGATAAAGTAAAAAGGGGCAACACTTGGTTGCCCCTTATTGCTAGCGTTGATAAATAATTTCAACGCCTTCCTCGTCTTCATCGTCCCAGTCATCCCAATCTTCGTCATCTTCTTCTTCGACGGCATGCTGTTCGATCGTTTCACGGTGATAGTCGTCCCACATAAACTCGACTTTCTCTGCCGCTTTCTCTGCCTTAGCTTCTTCTTTCGGCTGAGAATTAATAAACTTCATAACATCCCAACAGAGATCTTTCACCCCCTGTTGGCTCGCTGCAGAGATAAGATAGTAATCACCTTCCCATCCTAGATCGTCGGCGATCTGTTTTGCTCGTGCGGCGGCTTCTTCCGGATCGAGTAAATCGGCTTTATTAAAGACTAACCAACGCGGCTTTTGGTAGAGCTTGTCGCTGTATTTTTCTAACTCACCAAGGATGATGCGAGCATTGTCCACTGGGTCACTTTCATCTATCGGTGCTAAGTCGATGAGGTGAAGTAATACACGACAACGCTCAAGGTGTTTCAGGAATCGAATACCGAGCCCTGCACCATCCGCAGCGCCTTCGATCAGACCAGGGATATCCGCGACAACAAAGCTCTGCTCGTTGTCCATGCGCACGACACCCAAGCTTGGTACTAAGGTAGTGAAAGGATAATCTGCGACTTTCGGTTTCGCGGCGGATACCGCACGGATAAAGGTCGATTTACCGGCATTAGGAAGGCCTAACATCCCTACATCAGCGAGTAGCATTAACTCCAACTGAAGATCACGCTCTTCACCCGGCGTACCATTAGTTTTTTGGCGTGGCGTACGGTTAACGGAAGATTTAAAACGAGTATTTCCCAATCCATGCCAGCCGCCTTTAGCGACCATCAGGGTTTGCCCATGCTCAGTCATATCCCCAAGCGTTTCGCCAGTCCCTTGATCGATGACACGCGTTCCCATTGGCACCTTCACCGTAACATCTTTACCACGCTTACCGGTACAGTCACGGCTTTGGCCATTCTGACCCCGTTCCGCGCGGAACGCTTTTTCAAAGCGATAATCAATTAAGGTATTAAGGTTTTCATCGGCAACTAACCAAACATCGCCGCCATCGCCGCCATCGCCGCCATCTGGACCACCTTTAGGAATATATTTTTCGCGGCGAAAGCTAATACAGCCATTTCCACCGTCGCCAGCAACGACAAGGATCGTTGCTTCATCAACAAATTTCATTTCTTCTCTCCGTCATGCATACGCCGTCCAGAGTCAGGTCGGCGGGTCCGCCATGGTCATATCAGCTGACCGGCAGCGGATCTTAATGTTTGATCTCAATTATAGTGAGCAGGAATAGGCGATCAAACAAGGGATTCGTTCGTGTACTCAAGGATCTATTACAACAGAATGTAAAAAGCCCCGCAAAGCTGCGGGGCTTTAATTCTTCAGTCCTACAGGAAAACCTGCAGAGAGAACCAATTACTCAGCAACGATGCTGACGTATTTACGGTTTTCTGGACCTTTGACTTCGAATTTGATTTGACCTGTTGCAGTAGCGAACAGAGTGTGGTCACGACCACAACCTACATTGTTGCCCGCGTGGAATTTGGTTCCACGTTGACGAACAATGATGCTACCTGCTAGTACAGTTTCTCCGCCAAAGCGTTTTACGCCCAGACGTTTAGCGTTTGAGTCACGACCGTTACGAGTCGAACCACCAGCTTTCTTGTGTGCCATTTGTTAAATCTCCTCTTAAGCGCTGATGCCAGTAATTTTCACATCAGTGAACCACTGACGGTGGCCTTGCTGC
>Ga0157363_1001245_pt1 | contig 21083 bp, 18 predicted proteins | sample AttsexASBM1_FD_111477 | JGI IMG/M metagenome (GOLD analysis project Ga0157363, IMG submission 111477) | Fungus gardens microbial communities from leaf cutter ant in Ribeirão Preto, State of São Paulo, Brazil - Atta sexdens ASBM1 | ecosystem: Host-associated > Fungi > Mycelium > Unclassified ... | reverse complement strand
TATCCACAAATGTGTGGGATGTACAAAAGCGACAACAAATGACTGAGATATCAGGCCATCAGTAGCTGTAAAAGCTTTGTCTGCTAATATCTCATGAGTGGCTAAACAGATTTGCATGATTGAACTTGCATTGGAAAGTGCTTATAAATCTGTTTCCAACAATATATGATGTGTCTAAAAGTGATAAGTATTGGTAGAGATACAAGCATATCAATGCAGTAACATAATTAGTTACCTTCTAAAATTAGCCTGATAACTGCTATGACAGATGACAGCCCCCATCAGGTACAAGTTTTGATCATGTGATGGCAACAGCTTGTGCACAGACCATCACTCTTTTGTATATATATCTTTGTGTCTAAGAGCTAGACCTCAGACTTAACAACATCAATTATTCCTGTTGATACTACTCATTATCTATTATCATTATCTTCTTATACTGAACCTCTGAAACACCATTAAGTTCAAGTATCACAACCAGTGAGTATCTTATTTGTGATACTTTGATGCTTATGAAGAATATGTTGTCTCAACTTGATAGGATATGATCCATATGGACACTTGAACTCTTCTTTTGGGAAAAAGCACAGTCTGTACTTGCCTGTTGGAGCATGGTTTATGATAGCTCTTGTTGCTCTTACACATAACAAGTTGGAATGACCTATGAGTTTCAGCTAAGATTCCCCATTAGTGTAGGACGGCTCGATAGGGTTGTCTTTATTGTTAACCAGTTCTAGGAATTGTCAACCCTTCTGACCTGATGCTTGGAACATTATTTTCCAGTTTTGAATAATGTCCTCACATTTTCTTTTCTTGCTAAAGTCTCATAATGATTTGCAAGAAAGCAGAGGCATTTGATGGAACTGTTTGGTGTCTTTGTCAATGGACTTGAAGAGTGGCCAGTCACAATGACTAGGACATTCCCAGAACTCAATTGAGCTGTTGTTATTCATGATGAAGAACCTTCTGAGTTCTTTAGAGATAGCAGCTGAGTGTACTTGGGACAGACAGATAGAAGAGCCAAAGATAAGTCTTGCTACATGGATAGAGTTAGTAATGATGATGATTTTTGATATACTAGGTAGGTCTGTAGCCTGATTGATACCACATCTAATAGCAAAGAGCTTAGCCTCAGTTAATGTAATGTTGGCTGTATAATAGACAGTTTTGATGATAGGTCTGTCCCAGATGTGAATGTAAGCAATGGACATAGCAACATTGTTCTTGATACCCATATCTGAGATGATAAGAGTGTGCAAGTGGTTAGACAAAGTTGTAATAGTGATATTATTGAGCTGATTAGTGCAATCTACAAGATTATTATCTTTGCATTTGATATAAGGGTGAAATGAAAAATGACTAGGAAACATGTCAATAAGATGAGAACTGGGAGAAAATTCTACATTTAAAGAGTTAAAAAAAGGAAATACTTTGTTAAATCTATTATCCATGTTGACAATAAATCTCTTGATGTTTTCTCTTTGATGGCAGATCAGAGAGTTGAGAGAGAGAGAGAATGTTGATTGAGATCATCAGAGAGTCTTGACTTTAGAAGAGACTATAAAATGTGATTATGAAAGAGTGAGTGTGCTCTTAATTGAGCTCAACCACTGAGTTTGTGAAGGTGAAGATTGATGGGGATAAGACCTATGATAGCTTCAATCCCAAATGATAGAAAGATATGGAATGTACCTAAGATCCAAATGGTAGCTCTTTGTTGTATTTGGTTAAGAATCCTAAGTGGGTATGACAAAGGGACCCTATTGTAAAACCATAGTTAATAGTTGTAGAGGGCAATGGAGAGGATACAACTTTTGTAAAGAAAATATTTCTAAAGAGGGATGAGGCCTCTGGTGGAGTTCTCAAGGATTTTCATACACTTGACTGCTGAAATCACTTTGTTGGCATAGAAGTCAATATGTTGATAAAACAACAGTTTCCTGTCAAAGATAAATCCAAGATATTTCCAAGTGTTTTTGGGCTTCAAAATTGGGCTGCCAATGTCTGATAGGTTGAGAAGAAGAGGATTGAAGACATCTTGGGCTCTGTAGAAATGGAAGACTTTTATCTTACTATGTTCTAGTGCTAGTCTAAATTTAACTAAAATGGAAGAAATAACATTATAACTACAAAAAAGAATAGAGTTAGAGATTTACTCTGAGCAATAAATAAACCACCATTAACAAAAGAAAGAATAGAAATAGGAATTTTTAGATTCTTTAACCAACTTTTGAGAATATGAAAAGCAGGTGTAATATATATGGTAGACAAGATGAGGGAGAGAGCTGAGCCTTGCCCCACACTAATATTAACATTGAAAAATTGAGAAGAAAAATTGTTCCAACTGTATTGGATTTTCCTACCTACTAGATAGTTGGAGAAGAATTGAATGACTTTGGAGTGGTATCCAGCCTTTTTTAGGATGAGTAGAAGGAGTCAATGGTTTAGGGATGAGAAGAACTAGGCAATATTGAATGCTAGAGTACTTGTCATGTTGTTTCTAGCCCAACCTGAACAGATCAAATGAGTGAGAGCTATGCTAGTGTTTAAGGTAGATCTTTGATTGAAGTTACCCAATTGGCAGGGGTGTAAGAAGTCATTAGAAATTAACTGGAATTGGAGATGCTCACTGATAACTTTCTTGATAAGTTTTTCTAGCGTGTTAAGGAGGACAATGAGTTAGAAAGACTTGAGAGAGTTATAAGAATTCTTATTAAGTTTAGAAATAACAATTGTTGTAGATAACTTGAAATGCAATGGCCAGAACTCTAACTCAAAGTATGCATTAGCAATATTAATGAATTTACCAAGACAAACTTTGTTGTTGATAATGCACTTGAGATGATACTATGAAAGTTTGTTAGGTCCAGGAGCAGATAAGTTGCTACATTTGGTGATGGCCTTCAAAAATTCTTCTCTTGAGAAAGAAGGCCACTCTTTCATAGCTATGTTAGAGATTTCTTCAAGAATATCAATATTGACATAACGATCTTGTACTAGATTGAATATAGAGTAGAGGGCATGCCAAAGATCATTAATTTATAGGCACAGTTGATCATTGTACTTGATAGCTTCAACTGCTGGGAGGTTTCTTTTCCTAACCCAGTTCATTAGCTCTCAGGGCTCTCTTGCCTTATTTGATATCTCTTAGATCTTCTGGTCAAAGAATGAACATTTGATGCTCTTAACTGTTTTCTTAAATTGTTTCCAATTAGCTTTGCTTCTAGTCAATCTGTATTTTTCCAAATCTCTACTACAACTAGTATTCCACCAGTGTTGTGGCAATCACTAGTCACAAAGACCAATAACTACACAAGCAGTAAATCTCTTAATATGGATATCAAGTGGGAAGTTCACAAGAGAACTCAACAAGGAGTCTCTGCTCAATTAGAGTCCTATATATACAAAACATGCCTGGTCCATGCTACCAATAATTAAGCCTGCCCTATTGTCTATACTACAACCTCATATCTGCCTCATTTCCTACTCAAGGCCACTATGTTGCATTCATGTGCCCTGACATCATCTTCCAGATCCTTCCACCATGTTCTAGGCCTATGATGTCACATTATGTAACCTGTCATGTGACTGTAGTGTCATGTGCCTCTTCATTGTCAAAAAGGAAAAAAGAAAAAGAAAAGAAAAACAAAATCAATATAAAATCAGAAAAATAAAAGAAAAGAAAATAAAAATTGTTAGTGTCCAAAGCATCCCATAACAACCAGCTCTTTAAGTGTTTCAAGATATTGATAATCTTGGAATTTTTTTCCCAAGCCTTTTCAACAACATAAGTGAATAAATTGATAATGTTTTTCAGAGATTTGGTGTCAGATGGATTGGAGATGTCAATAGAAGAAATATCTTTGATTAAGTTTTTGATGAATAACTTTTCTTCCTTGCTATCTTTGCCAGTGGAATGTTTACAATTATTAGCATGTTATTCTTCAATCAAAATAGTGACAGTGAGAGGGGCATAATCTGATGATAACCTCTACTCTGGATAGATAGTATGATTGTCTAGCTCAACCAAACTATACCTGAGAAACATGAGATTGATGACTGAGTTTGAATTCTAGTTATTATCTAAAAATCTAGTAGGGACAAGGTTAGTGGGATACAAAAGACCTAGCAAAAGAGAGTCTGTAATGTCTAAAAGAACATCACTATGAGCAGAATGGTGAGGATATATCAGGTCCCAAAAATTGTCTCTAATGTTAAAGTTATCCACCATAGCAAGGATGTTGGGAATGTTAACCTCAGTATTCTTGAAATACTTTAAGGCTAATTGCAAAGAGTCTGAATAAATATTAATCAGAGAAAATATTGTTAATGAAGAGAGAGACAATCAAAATGTTCTTATGAGAGAGAAGGTCCTTATGAAGAGAGAAACAAAGAGAAGATAGTCTGATGTTTATATAAGTGACAACCCTTGGGTAATCATGGATATTGGATGATTTGTTAGCAAACACAAGCCAATTACAGTGGTTAGGGACTCCAACTAGTACTTCACCTTCTCGGCTTTTAGAGCTAGGAATAGAGTGAATGGTCAACCAGGATGGTTCTTGAATAAACACTATGTTAAAATTGAATTGGGTTTCTAGAATTGTGTTGACAATGAGATTGTTTTTTCTCACATTCTGTAAGAAAATCTTGATATTCTTGATGATTATTGGTTGTTACTGCTCATGATTGAGTGAATCAATTGAGCTCTGGAATCTCTGATTTCCTGGTATTTCTTAGTATACTATTTTTTGTTAAACTGATGGCACCAGAATGGGCAAGAGTTAGAGTTGGCTTGATGATCACTCTTGCAGTTAATGCACTTGAAGGAGTAAGAGCATGGTTCGCTCTGTTTGGGTACAACTTGGATTAGAGGAGACGAGCATCTTGGATATTATTCACATTGATATTATTGCAGTTCTTGATGTATTTGATAATGATACTGATTTCCAACTGGGATGCAACTCTGTTAGAAGTGATGATGAGATCTTGATGATCTATATGAATGAAGTTGACTGTGAGATTAGTCTTAGTGCTTCTTAAAGAGCAGTTAAGGTTTGTAACATATTTGTGTTGTCTATACTCATGGGAATAATGATCTGCATCCTTAAGGGGCCTTTGGTCATCATATTGATCCTAGGTCTGGGTTTATTTGCTTTGTCAAATATTATCTTGTTGATTTTCTTGATCTTTTTGTTCAAAAGTTCAGAGAAGTTTTTCTTAATTTTTAGGATATTGCCAATGTTTTTGGAAGAGACTTGAGTATATAAAAGTTTTGCCTATTTCTATAGTCTTTTGATTCTTGCTGGGAACATTCTTACTGTGGAACTTAGATTTTTCCAGGACTTCCTTTAATAGCCTAGAAGAAAGTTAGGGCAGTAGAAGTTTAGAGAAATTTGCTAGTTTGGTAGAAGGGGATGAGTTAGTCTTTTTTCCTTTGTTTGGAGAGGGGACTTTGTTAGTGAACTCATCTTTGATGAGCTTTCGGAAGGTCTTGTTGTTAGAGTCTGTTCTGAGCTAGTCCTATTTGTCCTTAAAAACAGCAGCAATGAAATTGAAAGTGATTTGACTGAAATCTTTGAGGAAAGGAATGTTTTCCTCTCTGTTATTCTTCAAACTCTGTTACTGATAAAGTTGGAGATGTGAGAAAGCAAAATTTTGATGTTGTTGACATCAATTTCCTAGGATGAAGTTTGACCAAACATAGAGATAGGATTAGTGTGGCCATCCCAAGACTTGGGATTGTCTAGCTAACAAAGTTTATAAGGTAAGGATGAAATACCACTATTAATAGCAGGTACTGGGAGTAGTGTGGTTTAAGTATAGTTTACATGAGGTGAGGGCACATTGTCTGAACAGGTAGCCTGACTATTGATGTTGGAATCCCCTACCAAGGATGTTGCATAAGAAAGTCTGAAAAGTTCATCTTCTGTCTGGTTGGCCCAGTTGGAGTTAGCACTCTGGGTCTCCATGTGAGCTGAATACTCAATGGAGAAGGCTTTGGATAGCACAGATAATTCTCTTGGTGAATGTTTGCTGGAGACAGTGGTTTTGCCTCTAGGGGTGCCCATTTGAATGTCCTCTGAGATGGAATTGGACTCAAGAGTGTTAGACATAGCTAAAGAAGAAGAAAAGATGTTTAAATTTGCAATTTCTCTGTTAGGTGCTACTATACAAGATGGTAGTATAAAAGAGAGAAGTGATGTGAACTGGTTTGATAAGTACTTTCCAATGCAAGTTTAATTGTGTCAATCCATCCAATTATTGATGAGATAATAGCCAATAAAACTTTTATAGTTACTAATAGCCTGATATCTCAGTTTTTTGTTGTTGCTTTTATACATCCCATATATGTGTGGATAGCCCTAATTTGGGGCTTTCTAGTGTAACTTAGTTTGTGAGAATTGGTCTACTTGTTGTAGAGATACAAGCTAAATAAAGTTTGTAACAAGATGATATAAACCTCTTTGTTGGGTATAATATTGCCTGACACATAAATCAAGCTCACCAAGTAAATAAAGTATTTCAATTGACTAAATACATAACCTTAGTTCAACCCACAATTTTTATGAGATTCTTTAGTCATTTCTATTTCTTGATAGCCCACTTCTATCTTATTAGTATTTATATACTAACTGCTACTGATATTTTCACCTGATGTCCCCATGGATATAAATACTATAAAACAATCCCACTCTGTGCTGATATAAGTCTGTTATTACTGTGGGGATTCAAACTATATGGTCTAGTAATACTTAGCAAGATTAAAAGTGCAACAACTAACTGCTGAGAAAAGAGAGGAACTCATAGAGGACTTGAATGTGTTAAAAGATATTGAGATCATACAGCAACTGGAACCTGTGGAGCAAGAAGATTTGAAGGAGAACATTGATAGCTAAAATTTTGTATAAGAAAACTGGTAACATATGTATTTCAGCTGCTTAATAATAGGTTTACTATATTGTCTATAGAAGAATATAATGAGAATAGTAACCTAATAAACACATCTGAAAATCCCAACTCTACAAATTCCTCATTTTTTTTCTACTATTTTAGATATAAAAAAAGCTTTTCCAATACCTGATTATTAGCACTCTTGATGCTTATGAAGTATTGTTCTATCTTTTTTTATTACTCTGGAGATCACAGACACCTCCAAGACTCTCTGTGAGATCTCTGGTTGACTCCAGAGCTATCATGATCTCTGTGAATCAAGATTTCATCAATAAGTACTAACTGAATACTCATAAGTTCTCCTGCTTCATTCTAGTCTACAATATTGATAGCACTTCTAACAAAGACAGACAAATCAATAAAGTGGTGAATGTGATACTCTATTGTAAAACTTATTTAGAGCAGACTTTACTTATAGTATCAAGCTTCAGCAAATAATATTTTATACTAGGTTTTACCTAGTTCAAGTAGCACAATCTCAAAGTTGACTAGCAGAGAGAGGAAGTGATTATGACAAGGTATCCTATATGCTGCTCTGGTTGTCAAGACCTCTACAAGGCTGAAAAACACTAGTTGTATACTCTGATTATTTGTTACTCTAGTTTTATTCCCACTTTGGTTGAGAAATTAAAGGATTTGTCTACAATATTGTGAATAGCTAATGACTACATAGAGAAGTTAGAAAACCATTATTACCTGACACAACTGATTCCAGAACCTTTTGTTTTAGGTATTATTAGATAAGAAATATATCTGAAATGTTGTGGTAACCACTAGACACAAAGTCCAATGATAACACAAGCAGTAAAGCTCTCAGTTAAGTAATCAAGTGGGGAAAAGTACAAGAAAACTTGACAAGGAGCCTCTACTAAATTAGAGTCCTATTTATACTGTTACATGTTGGTCTGTGCTATTACCTTATGTCTACCTCATGTCTTACTCAAGGTTACCATGTGTATATCATGTACCCTGATGTTATCTTCCAGATCCTTCTACCATGTTCTAGGCTTATGACATCACATCATGTAACATGTCATGTGACTGCAATGTCATGTGCCTCTTCATTGTCAATAAAAAGAAAAAGAAATTCAAAAGAAAAGAAATATAAAATCAAGAAAAATAGATAAAAGGAAAAGAAAAATGTTAGTGTCCAAAGTGTTCCATAACATCTAGTAATTGCCACGACAGAATGTACAAAAGTGTTACGACCTTAAGCTTGGCTCAGGTTGCAACTAAGGTAAAGACTTGAGTTTAAGAGGTAAGAGATAATCAATTGGTAAAGCATAAGGATACAAGAATATATCTACAACTATATATACCTATTGACCATGAGAGAAACATACAATAAACATTTGTCCATAATATTACAAGACATGAGGAAAGAATGAGAAAACCACAAGGAAGTAGTGTCTATTACATGAGGCACTGACTGATATAATCTATGGTGCAGCCAATTGTTGCATTATATCCTGAACCCTATGAATATGTTGAAGTCATACTGAAGACATGAGGAGGTGATCATAACAATACTCCCTTTTTATCATTCATGTCCACATGAATTAATCCAACAATACTAAATCTCCAACCACATATAAGGCTACCATCTTCTTGGTAGGTTTTATGATGATTTTATCTTGTAATGTTAATGTAATAAAATATGGTTTATGTGGTGGTCCTCCTGTATACATTTCAATGGAAAAACCTTTTCATGTCATATCTACATTATGTTTTTTCTCTAAGAATACAATAGCAATTTCATTCCAATATTACTCATTTTGTTCTCCTTGAGGTCATAGTGATTTATAATGTGGCAGTGGACAGAATAGCATTATTTTCACAGGTGCCTGCATGAACTTCATATATTTGTCTAAGTTGTCGATCTCATCTTAAATGAATTTTGGTTCTGGAATTTCTGGCTTTGATGAGTCAACTTCATAAAGCTTGTAGAGTAAAACTTCTTCATCTTACACTCATTGTTTTCCTTTACTATGTTCTTGTTCCTTTATTTATATATCCTCTTGTTTATATATGTCTTATATCTCCTTGATGTGTCCTTCTGCATATTTGTTTCCTTTTCCTTTGTAATTATCCAATTCATCTACTAGCAGTCATTGAATATAATATGCCTAATTCTCCATATTGCTTTGGACAATATTTCATAAGTCTTCAGAGATACTGAATATATCCTCTGCTGTTGGTGTCTGATAATTGTCACTAGCTTGTAAATTGTTGATTCAATTTCCATAATCTGGGTATTAGCTTCTTCTTGTTATCATTACTCCCTCATAGTGTCAGCATAGAGTCAATATGTTTCATAGGGTTGAGGGTTTGGTTATGATAACTTAATGATCAGCTGTACTGTAGGTAGTCTCAGTTAGTGCCTCATATAAAAGACATTGTTTCCTCATTGTTTTCTTTCTGTTTCTTCATGTTCTATAATATCATTACACATGTAAACCATATGTTCCAGTCATGGTTGATAGGTATATATAGTGTAGATACAATCCTGTATCCTTATGCTTTACCAATTGATTATTTCTTACCTTTTAACTCAAGTCTTTGCTTTAGTTGCAACCTGAGCCAAGTTTAAGGTTATAACACTTCTGCTAGTTTGATAACATTTTGCAATTGCATTTGAATGTTTACCATTCTCTCAGTTTCTTATATTATCTTGTGGTATTTCTTTATCTAGTCTTTTCTTTCTTGATTCATTATTTTACCAAATCTATGTTGTTGAGAGTACAGGTAACATATGGGTTAGAAGAGTTTGGAGCAGTTATAAATTGTTGAGCCATTGATGATTTTTCCAAATGTTCTTTAAAGTTGTCAATTTGGAGTTTTATCCTCCTCTTTTATATGTTTTTGACTCGAAATCTTCTGCCAATAATCTTTAATCATCTCTTTTGCATGAGGTAATCCCATTTTTGTAATCCACTGGCCATGTTCATCTCCATAACCCTTCCAATACACTAAGAATTGAGTTTTCTATCCTTGTTTTTGATACTTCCTGATTTCTTTAATTTCATATTCTTTTTCCTTATTAATAATATCTAGTGATAGAACTGGTTCCATGTGTTGTTTTTTAAATTGGGGTTCCTTGCATTATTTTAGTAAGTCTTTGTTAAACACATTGTATATCACCCATCCATTTGAAAGCTCTAGCTGAAACACTCCTTGACCAATGTCTTTTGAGATTTTAAAAGATTTGTATTTTCTGGTCCATCTTCTTTGAGAGTCAATTCAAGTGAATATTCTTAGCTTCTGACCACACATTGTCTCCTACTTGCAATCTTTGTAGATTCTGTCTTTTCTTGTTGAATTTCTTCTTCATAGCTTCTTTTGTTATTTCTATTGACTTTGTGGCTTCTTCCCAGCTTTTTTGTAATTCTACAAGGAATTCTTCTAATTTTGGAAACTCTGTCTGTACTATCAAATTTCCTTTCCAGGAATGTCATCCAAAATTATGTTTGAATAGTGTATGTTCCATTGCTGCATGTCTCTTGTTGTTGTATTGAAATTCTGCTACTGCAAGCTATTCTATTCAGTTATTCTATCTGTAGTTGACATAGTATTGTAAAAATGTTCTAACCTTCTGGTTAATTTGTTCTATCTGTCTGTTTGATTGAGGGTGATATGCTACCAATAACATTCTTTTTGTTCTTAATACTTTCATCAGCTCTTCTATGAATTTTGATGTAAATTGAGGTTCTCTGTCACTAAGAATCTTTCTTGGCACTCCATGCAGTTTCCAAATATTGTTTCAATAAATTTTTGTAATTTCTCCTGATAAGACATTTGTTGTTGTCACTTTTAATCAAATTATTTTTGTAAACCAATCCATTATGACTACTATAGCATCTTTTCCATTTGACTTTGGTAAAGGTCTAATTATATTGATGCTGATTTCTTGCCAAGGTCCTTCTGGTGTTTCCAACAGGTGTAATTCTCCTGCCTTTTTCATATGTTGCACTTTATTCTGTTGGTATTTGAAACATCCTTGTACATATTTCTTCACATTATTTTTTATTCCTAGCCACTAGTAATTTCTCTTGATCAGTTCCATCATTCAATGTTGTTCTAGGTATCCTATGTCTGCTGGATCATGATTTTCCTGTAGAGTCTTCTCCTGTAGTTTTCAATTATTTGGCATATAAATCTTTCTATCTATATAGACAATTCCATTTTCTTCCCAAGATTGACTGTCTTTCTTTTCCAATTCTTTGACTAATTCTTGTTCTTTGGTGCTGTTTCTTCATATTTTCTCTAGTAAAGTGGTTTCTTCTACCACTTGATTTCTTCATAATACTATTATATTTGCCATCATCTGTTTTCTTGACCACAGTTCCTCTTTTAACATCTGAACATCCTTGTTATTGTCTTTTGTGTCCACCTGATCTTTTCTTGATAGAATGTCTGCCTTTATGTTTGTTTTCTCAGGTATGTGGCATAATGTGAAATTATAGTCTTATAATTTCAAATACCATCTCACCTATTTTCTATTTAGTTTATGAGGCTCTCTGAAATACTTGAGATTTTCATAATCTATCTAGACTTCAAACTTTTCTGTGGTGTCCAGCAGATATTGTTTCTATTTTGCTAGAGTCTCTACTATTGCTAATAGTTCTTTGCCATAAATCTTGTAGTTTCTTTCTGCCAGTTGTATTGTCTTGGATAAAAATGCTATAGATTTCCATTTCCCCTCTTATTTCTGGGATAGAACTTCTTTTATTACATGTTCTGAAGCATCTGTTTCTACTCTGAATTTATCTTCCCTCTTTGGAAGGGAAAGCACTGGTTGACTTGTAATCTTGTCCTTGAGTTCTTTGAATGCTTTTTGATGTTCTTCCATCTATTTCCATTCTTTCTTCCCTTTGAGCTCATTGAGGGGTTTTGCTACATAACTAAAATTTTTGATAAATTACTGGTAGAAGTTTGCAAATCTTAGGAAGCTTTCAACTTCCTTGATCTTGGTAGGTATTTTCCATTCCTTTAGAATTTGTCCCTTCCCAATAACTACTTCTAGAATTGGGATTTCTTCCATGTTGAAGTTGCATTTTAATCTCTTGAAATTGTGTTTTTCCACTATTTTTAAAAAATAGACTGTCCATTCCTCTAGTTCCTTTATTTTTTTCACTAGAATTACAAAATCATCTATGTAGTTTGTAAGTACCCCTTTATATAACAATTCCTGGAATATACTGTTTATTATCTGTTGAAATATTCCTGGTGAATTGTATAGTCCAAAATATATCACTTGAGGTTCAAATAAGCCTTTGTTTGTCAAAAAGACTGCCTTCTATTTGTCTTCCTCTTTCATTTGTATGTTGTCATATTCCCAGATTAAGTCCAACTTGTTGAAATATTTTGCCTCCTTTAATTTGTCAATGACTTCTCTTATTAAAGATAGTGGTGTTTTGTCCTTTATTGTAACCTGGTTCAACTTTCTGTAGTCTTGTACCAATTATAGTGATCCATCCTTCTTTGGAATATAAAAGCATGGTACTGCATATTTTGACTTGGATTCCACTATTAATCTAGTTTTTAGTTGTTCATCTAGCTATTGATTCAGTACTTCTTTCTCCTTGATTGTCATTGTATAGGCCTTTGCATTTAATTCCTTAGATACTTCTTCCATTAAGTTGATATTGTGGTTCTATTCTCTTCTTTCTGGTAATTTTTTGAACTTTTTCTTGTTGAATCAGTGTATGAAAGGTTGAATATATTCCAGAAGATCTTTAGGATTTGTTAGGTCTGGTTCCTTTCTGATTTCTTATTGGTCCTTGTCTGATATTTCTGTTACCTGTATTCTCCTTGTTTTAAACTCAATATCCTGGTATTTTATTAATCAATTGTATCCCAAAAACATGTTCATTCTGTTTAAGTCTGTTACTGCTACTTCAATATGTTCTTTATATCTATTGATTTCAATCTCCAGTGGTGCTACTTTTGTTACATCTCTATTTTTGGTTCCATCTATGTTATATGCTCTGAATGAAAAGTTTATCAGTCTTGTTTGCATTCTCTTGTCCTTGACCAGTTGTTTGTTAATTCCTATGTCACAAAATAAACTACTCACTTATTTGTGATATCTGAACCTTAGGTGCACTCTTAGAGATTTAGAAGTGATTCAAAAGTTCAATAATGATGACAATGATGATTAAGATCAATACAGATAATAAAGAATAAAGAATGATGAAAATTAATGTTGTTAAGTCTGAGGTCTAATCCTCAAACACAGAAGTATATATACAAAATAGTGATGGTCTGTGCACAAGCTGTTTCTATTACATGATAAAAACTCATACCTGATGAGAGCTTTCATCTATCATAGTAGCTGTCAGGCTAATTTTAGAATGTAACTAATTATGTCCTTACATTGATATACTTGTATCTCTATGAATACTTATTGCTATATAATATACCATATATCATTGGAAATGGTTTGATGAGCACTTTTCAATGCAAGTTTGATTATGTGAATCTATCCAGCTATTCAGAAGATATTAGCAAACAAATATTTTACAGTTACTGATGACCTGATATCTCAGTTATTTGTTATCACTTTTGTACATCCTGTATATGTGCAGATAGCCTTCATTTAGGACTTTACAGCACAACTTAGTTTGTGAAAATTGGACTACTAGTTGTGGAGATACAAGCTGAATGAAGTTTGTGACAATGTGAGTACATCTGGAATCTACTAGTACCTCTATCCATAATTCTTTTCTGTTTTTTACCTTGATTTTTGCTTGTATATTGAGTTTTTTCTCCTTATTGTTCCTTTAATGGAGAATAATATATCAATTTTGCTCTTTAGATACATTGGTCCTTTGTACTATGCTTACTTAGTGTTATAGAATGCTTTGAACACTGACAGTTTTTATTTTCTTGTCTTTTATTTTTCTGATTTCATATCAATTTTGCTTTTCTTTTCTTTTGATTTTGAACGATGAAGAGGCATGTGACACTGCAGTCACATAACATGTCACATGATGTGACATCATAGGCTTAGAACATGGTAGAAGGATCTGGAAGATGATATCAAGGCATATATATACAACATGGTAGCCTTGAGTAAGACATAAGACAAATATGAAAATGAAGCATGGACATGAGGGCAGGTTTAATTATTGTTAGCATGGATCACATGTAAAACATATATATAGGACTCTAATTTAGCAGAGACTCCTTGTTGAGTTCTTTTGTGAACTTCCCACTTGATATCTACTTAAGAGATTTACTTACTGTATAGTTATTGGTCTTTGTGACTAGTAGTTGTTACAACAGTAGAACTCGACCATCCTTTGGGACTCTATGTTATATGGACTCCTATTTCTCTTACTCTTTATCATCCTCGACTAGTGAGCTCAACATCAAGAAGAAATATAAGCTGGACTCTAGACATAAAGGGGTATACTAGTCAGGCAGGCAAAGCTTGACCAGTTGTTCACATAGTAGCCCACATGTGTATATTGGTCGTATTCATCTTTTGTGAACATGGCAGATAGACATATTCATGTAGAAGGCTTGTGCTGCAGGATCCCTTTGTGACCTGTTCATACAGAGCAGTAGCATTGTCTACTAAGAAGCATCTAGATTAGAGATTCTCTTCTTAGAGATATTATGTCAAGTTCACAAACAGTGGACTTAGTTTTCTCTATTTTATTTTTTATTTTTATTTTTATTTCGTTTTATTTTCTTATTTTTCTATTTTTAGAACATAAGATTAGGATTAAAGACAGAAGCAGAGAATGGAGTAGAAGGGTCTAGAACAAATAACGTCATACAACATATATACCATATATTGACCTCATGTGCTACATATGGTCGTTTAGAGTAGGGTGCACAGTAGTAAGCATGGACCATCAGTAGTAGTATATAAGATAGATTAGTTTGTAAAGAGATCTCTATCAAGTTCTCTTGTGTTACTCAATACAAGAGTTGTTCTTCTGTCCCACTCTAAGGACTTTAGATCATAACATATTAGCTAGTGTTTTTTAGGGTAGTAGTCAGTAAGACAGTAGACATAGTCAGTAGACAGTATAGGTGGGACTATCACTTACAGAGGATTTACCGCTGTTTAGAATTGACAGTGAGAGAATAAAGAAAAATTGTATGTTATGGGACACTTTGGATATGAACAATTTTTATTTTCTGACTTTATAGGGATTTTGTTTTCTTTTTCTTTTTCTTTTCTTTCTTGGACAATGAAGAGGCATGTGACATCGAAGTCACATGACTAATCACATGATGTAATGATATAGGCCTAGAAAGTGGTAGAAGAATCAGGAAGATGACATCAGGGCACATGGAGTACACATGGTGGCCTTGAGGCAGACATGAGGATGAAGCATAGACAATAGGGCAGGCTTAATTATTAGTAGCACAGACCAAGCATGTATTGTATAAATAGGACTCTAATTAAGCAGAGACTCCTTGTTGAGTTCTCTTGTGAACTACCCATATTATATCCGCTTTTAAGATTTACTCGCTTGTGTGATTATTTGTCATTGTGATAAGTGGTTGCCACAACATTGTAGTCAGTGGAAACAAGGCCACAGTGATAGTATACCACTGGTAACAAGTGACAGCAAGAGAATAGATTTTTGGTTTGAAGAAGAAGAGATTAGAAACAAAATGGCAGATATTAGTCAGATGAATATGCAGGAAATAATTAGAGTAGATGGTAAAGAAGTGACAGTTAGAATAATGAAGGTAATAATGAAGAATAATGCAACAATGTTAAAATTACAAAAACAAATAGTGGAGTTGCAAGTGGCAGAAGAAGAAGAAGCAAAGAAGGAGACAGGAGGAGAGAGAACAAGAAAGAAGAGAGTATGAGGAAAGATGGGAGGAGGAAGAATAAAGGAGATGAAAAGAAAAGGAGGAAGTAAAAGAAAGAAAGAGAGTAGATGAAGAATGGAGAAGGGTAGAAGAAATAAGAATACGAGAGAAGAAAAGAGCAGAGAAAGAGTGGAGATGACAGGAAATGTGGGAAAGAAGAAGAGAGGAGAATAGACAGAGAGCAATGGAAGAGAGAAAATGTTTTGGTTGTGGAGGTTTTGGGCATATTGTCTATCATTGTAGAAATACAGGAGAAGAGGGACTGGCACCAGTACCCTCAAATAAATTTGAGGTATTGAAAAATAAAGTAATGTAGAGAGGGGAAGGAAGTGGTAAGGAGATAGTAAAAGATAGAAAAGAAATATTGAAGGAAGAGAAAGCAAAGAGGGAGGTAGAAGTGAGATAGACAAAGGTGAAAAGAAAAGAAAAGAAGGAGAAATTCTTAAGAAAAGTAGTGGTAAAAATTGGATTAAAACAGAAAGAGGAAGAAGAAGGAGTTGTGATAGAAGCGTTGTTGGATAGTGGGGCAATGAGGTTGGTAATGAGTAAGGAGTTTGCAAGGAGGCTCAAGTTCAGAAGAACAAAGCTAGAAAAGCCAGTGTATGTGAGGAATGTTAATGGCACACTGAATTATATAGGGCTTATAGTGGATACAGTGGAGGTAAAAATATTTTTTAAACGACATAAAGAGAGGACATCAATAGATGTAATTGGAGGTTAGAAGTGGAGTGTGATATTGGGTATGCCTTGGCTAGGATGCCATAACCTAGAAATAGATTGGAAAATAGGGGAAATAAAGATAATGAGGTGTTTAGAGGAATGTGGAAAGAAGTGGAGAGTAGGAAAGCAGACAAAGCCAGGATAGAAGAAGCAGGAGGAGAAAGAGGAAAGGAAAGAAATAAGGAGACCAACAGTAGAAGAAGAAAAAACAATAGTGAGAATAATAGCCGAAAAAGAGGATGAAGAGGAAGATTTGATAGAGTTGAGGGCAATGGATGAAATGGTTCCACAATAGTTTCATAAATACTTGAAGGTGTTTGAGAAGAAAGATTCAGAAAGGATGCCGATGAGGAAGGTCTGGGATCATGCCATAGATCTCAGAAAAGGATTTGTGCCAAAGAAGGGCAAGATCTATCCATTGTCAAGAGTAAAGAGAGAGGAGGTACAAGAATTTGTGAAAGACTAGTTAAGGAAGGGATATATTAGGCCATCAAAATCATCACAAACATCACTGGTATTCTTTGTGCTGAAGAAAAACAGGAAGAAGAGGATAGTACAGGATTATTGGTATATGAACAGTTGGACAGTTAAGAACAATTATCCGTTACCACTAATCTTGGATCTGATAGATAGTATTGGGAAGAAAAAGGTGTTTACGAAGATGGATTTATAGTGGGGTTACAATAATATGAGGATAAAGGAAGGAGATGAGTGGAAGGTAGCATTCTCAATGCCAGAGAGGTCATTTGAACCCACAGTAATGTTCTTTGGGTTAACTAACTCACCAGCAACGTTCCAGACAATAATGAATGATTTGCTTAGAGATTTAGTAGTAGAGGAAAAGGTAGCAGTATTTATTGATGATGTGATGATAGCAATGGAGACAGAGGAAGGACATGATGAGATAGTGGAAGAAGTATTGAGAAGGCTAGAAAAAAATAATTTGTTTGTAAAACCAGAGAAGTGTATGTGGAAGGTTAGAAAAGTGGGATTCTTGAGAGTGATAATTGGAGAAGATGGAGTAAGAATAGAAAAGGAAAAAGTGCAGGGAGTAATAGAGTGGCTGGTGCCAAGAAGTGTAAAAGATGTGCAGAAGTTTTTGGGACTAGCAAACTACTATAGACAGTTTGTGAAAGATTTTGCTAAAATAGCAAAGCCCTTACATGAGATGACAAGGAAAGAAATGAAGTGGAGCTGGGGAGAGAGACAGCAGAAGGTGTTTGAAGAGTTGAAGAAGAGGTTTACAACAGAGCCAGTCTTGGTTACACCAGACTTGGATAAAGAGATGAGAGTAGAGGCAAATGCATTAGATTTTGCAACAGGGGGAGTGTTATCAATGAAGTGTGAAGATAAGAAGTAGAGGCCAGTAGCTTATATCTCTAAATTGTTGAATAAGACCAAAAGGAATTATGGAATTCATGATAAAGAAATATTGGCAATAATTCAGTGCTTAGAGACTTGGAGGTATTTCTTAGAAGGAGCCAAGGATTGGTTTGAAATATGGGCAAATCACAAGAACTTGGAGTACTTCATGAAGGCTCAGAAGTTGAATCGAAGATAGGCCAGATGGTTGTTATATTTGTCAAGATTTGATTTCACTTTGAAGCATGTAGTTAGTAAGAGTATGGGAAGAGCAGATAGTTTGAGTAGAAGAGTAGATTGGGCAGAAGGAGTGGAAAGAGATAATGAAAATCAAATAATGTTGAAGAAAGAGTGGTTGGAGATTAGAGTGATAGAGCAGTTGATAGAAGGACTAGAAAAGGAAATAGTGAAGAAAATAAAAGAAACAAGAGATAAGAATGAAGAAGTGATAAAAGTAGTGAAAGAAATGAAGAAAGCAGGAGTTAAGATGTTGAGAGATGAGGAGTGGCAAATAAAGGAAGGATTAGTATTGAAGGAGGAGAGGGTATATGTTCCAAAGGATGAGAAGTTGAGAGGAGAGATTATTTAGCTTCATCATAATATGCCAATAGTGGGACATGGAGGATAATGGAAAACAGTGGAACTGGTTACTAGAAACTACTAGTGGCTAGGAATTATGAAGGAAGTAAAGATGTGATCAGTGTCAGAGGATGAAGAATAGAGCAGAAATACCAGTCGGAAAATTAAGGCCTAATAGGGTACCAGAAAAACCATGGTATCACAAATAAGCCACTCACTGGTTGTGATACTTGAACTTAGTGGTGTGTCAGAGGTTCAGTATAAGGAGATAATGATAAGTAGTATCAACAAGGATAATTGATGTTGTTAAGTTTGAGGTTTAGCCCTCAGATACAGAAGTATATATACAAAAGAGTGATAGTCTGTGCACAAGCTGTTGCCATCACATGATCAAAACTTGTACCTGATGGGAGCTGTCATCTGTCATAGCAGCTGTCAGGCTATTTTTAGAAGATAACTAATTATGTCACTACATTGATATGCTTGTATCTCTACCAATACTTATTACTTTGAGATACATCATATATTGTTGGAAATAGATTGATGAGCAGTTTCCAACGTAAGTTCAATTATGCAATTCCGTTTAGCAGTTTATGAGATATTAGCAGACAAAGCTTTTACAGCTACTGATGGCCTGATATTTCAGTCATTTGTTGTTGCTTTTGTACATCCCACATATGTGCAGATAGCCCTCATTTGGGGCTTTCTAGTGCAACTTAGTTTGTGAAAATCAGTCTGTTGGTTGTAGAGATACAAGCTGAATGAAGTTTGTGACACATGGCAGCATATATTGGTTGATTTTATTATGAAGTTACTGGTGTCAAAGGGTCATGATTCAATCTTGGTAGTGTGTAATAGGTTTTCAAAAATGTCCCACTTTGTGGCGACAATAGAAAAAACAATGGCAGAAGAGTTGGCAAAGTCGTTTAGAGATAACATGTGGAAATTGCATGGGTTGCTGGAGAGTATGATATCAGATAGAGGGCCATAGTTTGCAGCTGGGTTGATGAGGGAGTTGAATAAAATGTTGGGAATAGAAACAAAGTTGTCTACAGCATATCACCCACAAACAGATAGGCAGATGGAGAGGACAAATCAGAAGCTGGAATAGTACTTAAGGATGTATGTCAATCATAGGCAGAACAATTGGTCAGAATGGTTGGCAATGGCAGAATTTGCATTTAACAACAAAGTATATACAGCGACTAAAATGTCACTGTTCCAAGTGAACTATGGGAGAGAACTGAGGATGGGCTTTGATATTAGAAAAAAGGGAAAGAATGAGAAAGCAGAGGAATTTGTAAGAGAGATAAAGAAGAGGCATGAGGAAGTGAGGGCTACATTGGTTAGAGCACAGGAGGAGATAAAGAGACAGATAGATAGAAATAGGAAGGAAGCAGAGGAATATAGGATAGGTAATAAAGTGTTGATTAGTACAAAGGACTTTTCAATGGAGTTGATGAAGAGGGTGATAAAGAAGTTAATGGAGAAATTTATAGGGCCATATGTGGTTAAAAAGATTATGTCAGAGAATGTGGTAGAGTTGGAATTACTGGCATCGTTAAGGATACACCTGGTGGTTAATGTGAGAAGAATAGTGAAGTATAGAGAGCAGGTAGAAGGGTAAAAAAAAGATACCACTACCTCCTGTTGAGATAGCTGGTGAAAATAAATATGTAGTAGAAGAAATTTTGGACAGACAAGAAAGGAAAGGGAAGACGAAATATTTGGTGACATGGAAAGGATATATGGTAGAGGAAAACACATAGAAAGGATTAGAGAATTTGAAGAATGTGATGAAGAAGGTAGAAGAGTTTGAGAAAGGAAGATTTGAAGAAGAAATATGGAGAATAAGAGTGAAGAGAGGAAAGAAGATAAAGTTAAATCTAGAAGCAGAGGAGTTTAGAAGAGGAGAGTTGCTAGGAAGATATACAACAAAATTGCTGTATGGATGGGACAACAAGAAGTTTGAAGAAGAATATTTGAAGAAGCTAGAGAAAAATTGGAATAGATGGAGGAATGATAGGAAGAAGGGAGAGAAGGAATATGTGAAGAGGTTAGAAGAGAGTTTGGAATGGAATGAGAGGGATGAGCAAATAAGTAAAATAATCTAGGGGGACAAAAAAGAAGTTCTTCTGGAAGCAGAACCCTAAGAGGGGGGTACTGTTATGGAATGCTTTGGACATTGACAATTTTTATTTTCTTATTTTTTATTTTTCTGATTTTATATCAATTTTGCTTTTATTTTCTTTTGATTTTGGACAATGAAGAGGTACGTGACACTGCAGTCACATGACATGTCACATGATGTGATATCATAGGCTTTGAGTAAGATATAAGACAAACATGAGGATGAAGCATGGACATGAGGGCAGGTTTAATTATTATTAGCATAGACTATATATAAAACATATATATAGGACTCTAATTTAGCAGAGACTCCTTTGTTGTGGCAACCACTAGACACAAAGTCCAATAGCAGCGCAAGGCAGCAAATCTCTTAAGATGGATATAAAGTGGGAAGTTTACAAGAGAACTCGACAAGAAGTCTCTGCTAAATTAGAGTCCTATATATATGTTTTATATGTGGTCCATGCTAACAATAATTAAACCTGCCCTCATGT
>Ga0157363_1001244_pt1 | contig 21083 bp, 16 predicted proteins | sample AttsexASBM1_FD_111477 | JGI IMG/M metagenome (GOLD analysis project Ga0157363, IMG submission 111477) | Fungus gardens microbial communities from leaf cutter ant in Ribeirão Preto, State of São Paulo, Brazil - Atta sexdens ASBM1 | ecosystem: Host-associated > Fungi > Mycelium > Unclassified ... | reverse complement strand
TTTACGGCTGCATATCTGACAGCCAGAGGGTATACTAGCCTTCACTTTTTTTAGCGTATCGCGTGCGGAACTCATAATGCAAAAGTTTGATACCAAAACCTTTCAAGGACTGATCCTGACATTACAGGATTACTGGGCAAACCAGGGCTGTACTATTATCCAACCTTTGGATATGGAAGTCGGTGCGGGCACCTCTCATCCAATGACTTGTCTGCGCGCGTTAGGGCCAGAACCTATGGCGTCGGCCTATGTGCAACCCTCACGTCGCCCGACTGACGGCCGCTATGGTGAAAACCCCAACCGTTTGCAGCATTATTATCAATTTCAAGTCGTTATCAAACCGTCTCCTGACAACATCCAAGAACTCTATTTAGGATCGTTAAAAGCACTCGGTCTGGATCCTACCGTTCACGATATCCGTTTTGTTGAAGATAACTGGGAAAACCCAACGCTTGGTGCGTGGGGATTAGGCTGGGAAATCTGGTTAAACGGAATGGAAGTCACCCAGTTTACCTATTTCCAACAAGTGGGTGGACTCGAATGTAAGCCTGTTACGGGTGAAATTACTTATGGGTTAGAGCGTCTAGCCATGTATATTCAAGGCGTTGACAGCGTTTACGATCTGGTTTGGAGCGATGGTCCTCTCGGTAAAACCACCTATGGCGACGTATTCCATCAAAATGAGGTGGAGCAGTCGACTTATAATTTCGAGTATGCCGATGTTGACTTCTTGTTCAGCTGCTTTGAGCAACACGAGAAAGAGGCACAACAGCTTTTGGCACTTGAAACACCGTTACCTCTCCCTGCCTATGAGCGGATTTTGAAAGCCGCACACTGCTTTAACTTGTTAGATGCCCGTAAGGCGATTTCGGTGACAGAGCGTCAACGTTACATTCTGCGTATTCGTACCCTGACAAAAGCAGTTGCTGAAGCGTATTACGCTTCTCGTGAAGCCTTAGGCTTCCCAATGTGTAACAAAACCAAATAAGGGACGGGGATGAGCGAAAATACTTTTCTGGTGGAAATCGGAACTGAAGAGTTACCACCTAAAGCGCTGCGTCAACTTGCGCAAGCCTTTGCCGATCAATTAACGCAAGAAATTGACCAAGCAGGACTTTCACACCAAGCGGTGGAGTGGTACGCGACACCTCGTCGTTTAGCCGTAAAAGTGCTGAGTCTCAGTGACAAACAAGACGATCGTATCGTTGAAAAGCGTGGACCGGCGATCAGCGCGGCCTATGACAGTGAAGGTAAGCCAACGAAAGCAGCAGAAGGCTGGGCACGTGGTAACGGGATCACCGTTGAGCAAGCTGAACGCTTAGCCACCGATAAAGGCGAGTGGCTAGTTTACCGTGCGCAGGTACCGGGTGAATCTGCTGCAGCACTATTACCGGAGATGGTTGCTAAAGTCTTAGCAAAACTACCTGTACCGAAATTGATGCGTTGGGGGGCTAGCAGCGAGCAATTTGTTCGTCCAGTCCATACGGTAACTCTATTACTCGGAGCGGAGGTCTTGCCTGCGACCATTCTTGGCGTGGCATCGGGACGTACACTTCGTGGACATCGCTTTATGGGTGAAAGTACTTTTGATATTGCCCATGCCGATGAGTACCCAACCATTCTTGCTGAACGCGGCAAGGTGATGGCCGATTACGATGCACGTAAAGCAAAAATTGAGGTCGATGCTAAAGCCGCTGCCTTACAGGTCGGTGGTATTGCTGACCTGAGCGATAGTTTGCTAGAAGAAGTGACCTCGCTGGTGGAATGGCCAATCGTGCTGACGGCGCAATTTGAGCAGAAATTCCTCACAGTCCCGAAAGAAGCCTTGGTTTACACAATGAAAGGCGATCAGAAATATTTCCCTGTCTACTCTGCACAGGGCGATCTTTTATCGCACTTTATTTTCGTCACCAATATCGAATCTAGCGATCCACAGCAAATTATCTCTGGTAATGAGAAAGTTGTTCGTCCTCGCTTAGCCGATGCAGAATTCTTCTTTAATGCAGACCGTAAGCTGCGTTTAGAAGATCAACTGCCGCGCCTCGAAACTGTCCTCTTCCAAAAGCAATTAGGAACGTTACGAGATAAAACGGATCGCATACAAGCCCTTGCTGGTTGGATTGCCGGACAAATTGGTGCAGACGTCAACCACGCGACACGGGCAGGGTTACTCTCTAAATGCGATTTAATGACGAACATGGTTTGCGAATTTACCGATACGCAAGGCATTATGGGCATGCACTATGCCCGTCACGACGGTGAAGCCGAAGACGTGGCCGTCGCGTTGAATGAACAGTATCAACCGCGTTTCGCTGGCGATGCCTTACCTTCTAGCCTCGTCGCGTGTGCGTTAGCTATCGCTGATAAAATGGATACCTTAGCCGGAATCTTTGGCATTGGTCAGCATCCAAAAGGTGATAAAGATCCCTTTGCGTTACGTCGCGCAGCGCTAGGGGTTTTACGGATTATCGTCGAGAAGGATTTGAACCTTGACCTTCAGTCTCTGACCGAAGAAGCCGTAAAATTATATGGCGATAAGCTGACGAATACCGACGTTACTACCGATGTGGTTGATTTTATGTTGGGACGTTTTAGAAGCTGGTATCTGGAAGAAGGTCATAGCGTCGATACGATTCAGGCGGTATTAGCGCGTCGACCTACTCGTCCTGCCGATTTCGATGCACGAATGAAGGCCGTTTCTCACTTCCGTACCTTGCCTGAAGCGGAAAGTCTTGCTGCGGCAAACAAGCGTGTTTCCAATATCTTGGCTAAATCGGATGTTGAAGTGGATACAGCCGTTCAAGCGTCTCTACTAAAAGAGAATGCTGAAATTAAGCTAGCTACCTACGTCAGTGCGCTGAATAGCAAATTACAGCCTTACTTTGAACAAGGTCGTTATCAAGAAGCTTTAATTGAACTCGCACAATTGCGCGAGGCGGTGGATAACTTCTTCGAACAAGTGATGGTGAATGCAGAAGATCAAGCGGTACGTGTTAACCGTCTCACGTTATTAGTGAAATTACGCGAATTATTCTTACAAGTCGCGGATATTTCATTGCTGCAATAGCCCTCAGGCGGATAGCGATAAAGCCCGGAGCAACTCTTCGGGCTTTTTTTTTACTAGGACTTCATCATGACAGTGAAAAGCTTTTCTATCATCGAATGGTCCCCAGAGGGGGTGAGGTACCAGGACGACATTCTTGCTGAAGAAGTCGCAGTAGCCTTAGTTTATAACGGTATTTCTCATGTCGTGATGATGTGTACTCCCGAGCATTTAGCCGAGTTTGCGCTAGGGTTTTCCTTGTCAGAAGGGATAATCGAACGGCCAGAACAGATTTATGGTATCGCCGTATCACCGCAAGCGTTGGGGATTGAAGTCCATATTGAGTTAGCCAGTCGCTGCTTCGTCGAGTTAAAACAGCGCCGTCGTTCTTTAGCGGGGCGAACGGGGTGTGGATTGTGTGGAACTGAGCAATTAGCGATGGTCGCCCATTCTCTACAGCCTTTACCTTTTACACAGCAGTTTAGGTTATCTCACCTTTCCTCGGTATTAGATCAAATAAAGTCACTGCAGCCCATTGGCCAACAGACCGCTTGTACTCATATAGCCGCATGGGTAAATACCCAAGGGAAGGTCTGTGCTGGCTATGAAGATATTGGCCGTCATGTTGCATTGGATAAATTATTGGGCGCACGAGCCAACACCGAGTGGGGCAAAGCGGGATGCGTGATCATCTCCAGTCGTGCCAGTTACGAAATCGTCCAGAAAGCCATTAGCTGTGGCGTTGAGATTCTGTGTGCGGCATCGGCCGCGACGCAACGCGCGGTCGATCTTGCCCAGGCACAGGGGTTAACCTTAGTCGGTTTTAGTCGCGGGAGTCGGGCTATCGTTTATACCCATGCTCAGCGAGTCATCAGCGAGTTTACCGATATGCTTAGTCAAAAAACGAGATAGTCCCGCTATAATGTAGTGATTTTCGGCGAAATGGCTTCATTATCGGTTAATTGTAAGGAAATCATTTAAATACCAAAAAACCATACGTTTAATAGGGCATTGTTTCTTCTTTTCCGGATCAATTATTTAACTATAATGAAGGGACAGTCTGAGCAGTTTCATTATATTGACGCTGTAGATAAACACTTAATTGGAGAGGTTGAACATGAGTTATTCACTGCCATCCCTGCCGTATGCTTATGATGCGTTAGAGCCACATTTCGACAAAGAAACAATGGAAATCCATCATACTAAACATCACCAGACTTATGTAAACAATGCTAATGCTGCCCTAGAAGGGACGCCATTTGCTGACCTACCGGTTGAAGAGCTGATCACTCAATTAGATAAAGTCCCTGCCGATAAGAAAGTGGTGTTACGTAACAACGCAGGTGGCCACGCTAACCACAGCTTCTTCTGGAAAGGCCTGAAGACCGGCACCACCCTGCAAGGTGAATTGAAAGCCGCGATCGAAAAAGATTTCGGTAGCGTTGAAAAATTCCAAGAAGAATTTGAGAAAGCAGCAGCAACGCGCTTTGGTTCTGGCTGGGCATGGCTGGTTAAAAAAGGCGATAAATTGGCGGTAGTGTCTACAGCTAACCAAGACAGCCCATTAATGGGTGAAGCAATCTCTGGTGTTTCAGGCTATCCAATTGTGGGCCTGGACGTGTGGGAGCACGCTTACTACTTGAAGTATCAGAATAAACGTCCTGACTATATTAAAGCGTTCTGGAATGTCGTGAACTGGGATGAAGCAGCCACCCGTTTTGCTAACGCAAAATAAGTGCTGTACTGAAATTAACCTCATGCGGATTCAAATATCTGCATGAGGTTTTCTTTTTTATTATTTTTCGCATTTTATTGAGTACAAGTTTATTTAATTAGACATAAAATTCACTCAATACACACCCTATAGCCCAGAGATATCTATGTCGACTTCGATCTCTTCGAATAAGTCCCTTACTCATAAGCAATTACTCGTTGATTTGCTGAAGCGCAAATACAAGCCACATCGTGCTTGGAAGCGTGGGCGCTTTTATAATAAGTTTATTTTCCGTAGCGCTTTTGCCCCTGTGGTTAGTTACCGCTACTTTTCCGCGTTATCGCGATTGAAAAATTTACCCCTTATTTTAGAGACTCACGGGATTTTACCGGCAAAAATTCATCGACCCTACTTAATTGGTGGATTGAGTGCTTCGCAACGCGCAGAAAAAATTATTTCTCATTATCAACGCCTTGAACAACTCAAACCCAGTGAGCTTAGCGCATTTTTATCAGGACAACGTCATAATATACCGCTCTTAAGTTGGGTAGGTAAGAATGACGAACCTATCGCTATCTATTGCGTACCCGCTATTTTTGATCGTGAAGGTGAACTCACGCTCATATTTCAATTTCGTAATGAAGCAATCACTAGCCTAAGCTTTTCGTTAGCCGATTATCAGAACAAGCCAAGTATTATCATTGCTGGACTTCAAGGTCCGGGTCGTCATCTTGATCAACATATTATTCGTGATGCGACCAAAGCTTGTGAGGGAATATTTCCAAAACGTCTACTCATTGAAACACTAATGCTCATCGCGAAGGCTTGTAATCTGTCGCAAATTTATACGGTGGGAGACGACTCTCATATCTTCGTTAAGGAACTACGTTACCGCTTCAGTAAACGTGAACTGATACATGCGCGTTATAACGAGTTTTGGACGACTTTAGGGGGGATAGAACAACCTAATAAACTGTTTTCACTGCCTTTAACTCAGCCAAGGAAAAACCTTGAGGATATTGCCAGTAAGAAACGTGCTGAATACCGTAGACGATATCAATTGTTGGATGATTTACAGCAGCAGATCGATCAAAAATCCGCATAGATAAAAATGAGGAGAAGTCGGCTAGCGACTTTCTCCTCGTGTAACGTTTAAAACTTATCGCGGGCAAAGCCAGTTACGGCTTCTAAACCCATCTCACGCCCCAATGCCGTCATTGGATGAACAACGATAATCCCACGAACGCGTTTCTTTAAGGCACCCATATCGGCTTGCTCTTTTTTAGTAATCGCCCGCTGAAAGGCCATTTTCTGTAATTTTTGCGCTTCTTTACTCAAGCTTGCCGTGTGAGCTTCACGCAGACGTTGCAGTTCTTCTTCGATGGTTAATTTTTCTTTCATTAACTCGCCAAGCTTTTCCACATTACCGCTTTCTAATAGTGGCTGTGATTTGTGGTTAATACTGTCGAGTTGATCGCTGAGACGTTTAATTTCAGCTTTAATGGGGTCTTTCATAAATGGGCTCCTTTCTGCGTAGAGATAGGATACACGAAAAATCAGGTGGGGGCAGCGTAGGTGGAGCAGAATCCACCTACACAGAACGCTTTATTACTGAAGTAAACCTTTTGCTTGGCTTAAAGAGTTAGCATGACTGCTAATGTTACCGACTAAGGTGTTGTATTGGTTGACTTGATCTTGAGTCGGGAATTGCACTGCATTGTTATTGAAGCTCAGACGAGAATCCTGTGCTTGTAAAAAGTCAGCGGTATCCAATACTGCCTGCGTGAGTGCTTGTAGCTCAGGTAAAATTGGCTGTAAGTTGTCCGCTGGCGTAGTAACCGCCTTTTTATAGGCCTCTTCATACACTTTTTGCAGATCTTCAGGTAGCTTCAAGGAACTCTTGCTGCTATCCGCTAAATTACGCGCATTTTGAACTTGTTGAGAAACCACGTTGAGCGCGCCACCTGCCTGACGTAATGCATCACGCTGAGCTAAGTAATCCTGTGGAGTATGAATCGCAGACAGTTGATCGGTAACTGGACGAATTCCGTCGTTCAATGCACGAGTGAGTTGTTGAGAGAAACCATAGAGTATTGCGTAGTCCCCTACGTAATTACCGAACGATTTCTTTTGATTTTCGCTAAGTGCCGGAAGTTGCGTGCCGCTGCGCATCACTGTGTTTTGTAAGAAGTCACCGAATGCTTTCCGTTGATCCGCATCTTTATCGCCACACGCAGTGAGTTGACACACCACCATCAGTAACGCAATTAACCCACCTACTTTTTTCATCATTTGTGAAAGTCCTGATGCCATTGATTACAACTCCTGTATTAAATCGGTTTGCAGCCTATGAGAGATCTCAAGCGCGTGATCAGTAGAATAGAGCAAACCGCGCTCAACGCCAACGGGGCAATATGAAAATTACAGGAATATTGCCAGCAAGTAGATGAACGCGAGCAAGAATTAATTCCGCTATCCCCGGTATAACTTAAGAAATTTATATTCCCATAATCTTATTTTTGATGTTTTTCTTATTTTTTTGTGCTTTTTTCTTTTTTTTCGAACTGATTTTAATTCTAATACTCTCAGTCTTGTCCAGATAGATAGTCTATTTTTTTAAGTTGGGTGTAATGATTAAAGTTCGTACATTGAGTCAAACTCAAGTATCTCTCTTTCTCGCGATGTATGTGGGATGGTTTTTAAACAGTGTTATATTTTACAGACATATCAAATTAGCCGTTCAGCAGCCCACTTTGCTGGCTTGGTGTTCAATTCTCGCAGAGATTTCCGCGACTTTTTTCGCGACATTTTTAGTCCTACGGTTGACGTCCCTCGGGGGAAGGTGGTGTTTTAAAATCCTTTCCTCCGTCATTGTGCTGGTCTCAGTGGCTAGCGCTTATTATATGTTTATGTTCAACGTCATCATCGGTTATGGAATCATCGCTTCAGTGTTGACGACTACCGATACGGACCTCACGACTGAAGTAGTAGGGATATGGTTCTATCTTTGGCTGATTATTCTTGGGGTACCGCCACTTTTCTTGATTTGGGTAAATGGGTGCCGCGCAAGTTTAGCGGCACAAACACGACAAGCTAAGTCGGCACTACTGAGTTGGGGAACGTTATGCTTAGCGGTGGCCTTAGCCTGGGTACCCATCCGCAGTCTCGATAAGGTCTATAAAAAGCAAGAACATCAAACTAATCGTGATATGCCAAGTTATGGCGGTACTGTTGCGCATACCTATTTGCCCGCAAACTGGTTATCTTCACTGGGTATTTTTGCCTGGTCACGATTAAATGAAGATATCTTTTCAGAAGACCTCGTCGATCCCGCTGAGCGTTTTCACTATACGGCGCCGAAAAGCCTCGATGATACCTACGTTGTTTTCGTCATCGGTGAGACGACACGTTGGGACCATATGGGGCTTTTTGGTTACGGTCGTGATACCACGCCAAACTTATCCAAAGAGCCTAATTTAGCCGCGTTTAGAGGGGAGTCTTGTGATACAGCAACTAAACTCTCTTTACGGTGCATGTTCGTACGAGAAGGCGGTGCAGCCGATGATGCGGGACGTACTCTTAAAGAGGAAAATGTTTTTTCAGTGCTCAGTGAACTCGGGTTCACCTCGGAGCTTTATGCGATGCAGGGTGAGGTATGGTTCTACAGTAAAACCGATGCAAATAACATTGAGTTTCGCGAGCAAATTGGCTCAGAACCGGAGAACCGAGGGAAAACGGTCGATGATATGCTGTTGGTTCCTAAAGTCGCGCAATCAGTTAATCGCTTCCCAAAAGGGAAACACCTAATCATTTTACACACTAAAGGTTCCCACTATTTATATTCGCAGCGTTATCCGAGAAGCTTTGCCAAGTACACACCAGAATGTATTGGCAGTAACGATTTCTGCACTAAAGATCAGCTGATTAACGCTTATGATAACTCGGTGAGATATGTCGACCATACTCTAGCAGCGATTTACGATCAGCTCCGCGATAAGAAAGCCATAGTATTTTATGTGGCGGACCATGGTGAATCGATCAGTGACAATATGCATTTTCATGGCACGCCACGAGAAATGGCGCCAGCAGAGCAATTCCGCGTACCCATGATTGTCTGGGCCTCGAATCCTTTCCTAGAGGATAGTGATAATAAGCAGCGTTTTAGTCTATTACAACAGCAAGCTAAGGCCGGTGTTATGCATAAACACACCGAGATTTTCGATTCGTTAATGGGGTGCTTAGGCTATAGTTCTGATGATGGCGGTATAAAAGCAACAAACAACTGGTGCGACCGCGCAACCTCTGAAGCAGCAATCAAGGCTGCTACCGCGCAGCATTAAGGTTTGCTGAGTTTTTAGGCACTCGCCATGGAGGGACGTAAAAAGCGGTTGACGCTAAGCGGGTAGCGCAGTAATATGCGCCCCCATCGGCGAGTAGCGCAGCTTGGTAGCGCAACTGGTTTGGGACCAGTGGGTCGGAGGTTCGAATCCTCTCTCGCCGACCAAATTTAAGAAACCTGAACAATATGTTCAGGTTTTTTTTTGCGTAAAATTCGACATGCCATATTAACCTGGCGGCAAAATATCTGACTGATCTCTATACATACCCACCACTTCGATAGAATTTTTTGTTATAAAAACTTAACACCAGAAAATAACCCTTCTTTTAGCTAAGCAATCTGAAAAATAGAAACGTTTAGGTTGATACGACTTATACAATTTTATTTAGAAGCGTAATCCACTTCTCATCTTCCAAAAGCTTTACGCTTAACCGTACAAGAAATATTGACTTTATCCCCTCTCTTTCATCACATTGGGCTATCCAGCCGCAATATGGCTGAATAGCATCTCACTCGTTGGCGATGCGTAATAATAAAAATAATTCATCAAGCAGACTCTTTTGCTGGCTTGTGCACACAACATTTGTAATTCATGGAGTGACAATGATTAAGACTCAGTCTCATCTTCGTAAGTTATCCTCACTAGGTATTTTGACAGGTGCTTTATTGATTAGTGGAGGAGTCAGTGCAAAAACTTTAGTGTACTGCTCAGAAGCTTCTCCAGAAGGTTTTAACCCCCAATTATTTACCAGCGGAACAACCTATGATGCGAGTTCTGTTCCCATCTATAACCGTTTAGTCGATTTCAAAGTCGGTACTACCGACATCCAACCATCATTGGCTGAACGCTGGGAGATCAGTGCAGACGGTAAAACCTATATCTTCCATCTTCGCCCAGGCGTTAAGTGGCAAACGACGAAGGATTTTACTCCGAGCCGCACGCTGACCGCTGATGATGTGGTATTTTCGTTTGAACGCCAGCTGGATAAAAATAATCCCTACCATAATGTTTCGGGGGGAAGCTACGAATACTTCGAAGGCATGGATATGCCTAAGCTAATTAAAAGTGTCGAGAAGGTGGACGATCTTACCGTTAAAATCACCTTAACTCGTCCAGAAGCCCCTTTCTTAGCCGATTTAGGAATGGATTTTGCTTCTGTTCTATCAAAAGAATATGCAGATGCGATGTTGAAGGCTGGAACGCCGCAGAAAGTAGACCTCAATCCGGTTGGTACTGGACCTTTTATTTTACAGCAGTACCAAAAAGACTCTCGTATCCTTTATAAAGCGAATCCAAATTATTGGGGACCTCATCCTAAAATTGACCGCTTAGTGTTTTCAATCACGCCTGATGCATCAGTACGTTATGCAAAATTACAAAAGGGCGAGTGCCAAGTAATGGCTTTCCCTAATCCGGCTGATCTCGCCAGTATGAAACAAAATAAATCGATAAATTTATTACAGCAGCCTGGATTGAATGTTGGATATTTATCCTTTAATACTGAGAAAAAACCGCTAGATAACGTTCAAGTTCGCCAAGCATTGAACTATGCCGTTAACAAAGAAGCGATTATCAAAGCGGTTTATCAAGGTGCAGGCGAGGCGGCTAAGAACTTAATTCCACCAACGATGTGGGGATATAATTCCGCCATTAAAGATTATGGGTATGATCCTGAAAAAGCCAAGGCGCTTTTGAAAGCGGCGGGGATGGAAAAAGGATTCACCATCGACCTCTGGGCAATGCCAGTACAACGCCCTTACAACCCAAATGCAAGACGTATGGCGGAGATGATCCAAGCCGACTGGGCTAAAGTTGGGGTTAAAGCCAATATCGTGACCTATGAATGGGGTGAATACCTTAAGAGAGCCAAGGCCGGTGAGCATCAAACTGTCATGATGGGCTGGACCGGCGACAATGGTGACCCAGATAATTTCTTTGCTACATTATTTAGCTGTGCGGCGGCGAAGGATGGGTCTAACTACTCCCGCTGGTGTTATAAGCCTTTTGAAGATCAAATTCAGCCGGCTCGCTCAGAAAGTGACCATCAAAAGCGTATTGCTTACTATCAACAAGCGCAAGTCATCATGCATGACCAAGCTCCCGCACTGATTATTGCCCACTCAACGGTTTATGAGCCAGTAAGTAATAAAGTGATTGGTTATCTTGTTGATCCTCTTGGTAAACATCACTTCGAAAATGTCGATTTAAAAGAATAATAATGATGCTGCACCTGGTTACTTCCTACCAGGTGCATGACTTTTCGACAGGCTATTTTGCAAGATGAGCGATAACCCAAGGTTACGATTGGGATTTGAACGAGATTTTATATGCTGCAATTTTTATTTCGACGATTGGGTCTGCTTATTCCCACCTTTATCGGTATTACCTTACTGACGTTTGCTTTCGTACACCTTATTCCCGGTGATCCGATCATGATCATGGCGGGAGAGAGGGGAATATCCCCTGAACGGCACGCGTTATTAATGCATCAATTTGGTCTAGACCTCCCGATATGGAAACAATATTTCAACTACATTCAGGGGGTACTGCACGGTGATTTAGGGATTTCGCTAAGCAGCCGTACACCAGTCTGGAATGAGTTTGTGCCGCGTTTTCAAGCAACGCTAGAGCTAGGCATTTGCGCGATGATATTCGCGATAATCGTTGGTATCCCTGTGGGGATCATCGCAGCGGTAAAACGCGGGTCCATTTTTGACCACACTGCTGTGAGTATTTCCTTGGCCGGTTATTCCATGCCAATATTTTGGTGGGGAATAATGTTAATTATGTTTGTTTCCGTAAAGCTCAATCTTCTCCCCGTTTCCGGTCGAATTAGCGATGTGGTGTTTTTAGATGACAGTAAACCTCTCACCGGATTTATGTTGATTGATACCTTACTGTGGGGCGAGCCAGGCGATTTCAAAGACGCTATCCAACACATCATCCTACCGGCTATTGTATTAGGGACCATCCCTCTTGCAGTCATTGTACGTATGACTCGCAGCGCGATGCTGGAGGTATTGGGTGAAGATTATATTCGGACCGCGAGAGCGAAAGGACTTACCCCATTACGCGTGATTTTAGTCCATGCCTTACGCAATGCCATGTTACCCGTTATCACTATCATTGGATTACAGGTTGGCTCGTTATTGGCAGGGGCTATTCTTACTGAGACCATCTTCTCATGGCCGGGATTAGGCCGTTGGCTCATAGAGGCGCTACAACGTCGAGACTACCCCGTCGTACAAGGGGGGGTATTGTTAGTCGCTATTCTAATTATCGCAGTAAATTTTATTGTCGATATTTTGTATGGGGTGATTAATCCCCGTATTAGACATAAGAAATAGGGGGTGTCTATGTCTATTCAAAAGACTCACAATAAGAATTTACCTATGCAGCCTCTGACTCCTCTTCAAGAGTTCCGGCTCTATTTTTGCCAAAATCGCGGCGCGCTAGTAGGAGCTATTTTTATCGGCATTATGCTGCTGGTGGCAATATTTGCCAATGTTCTTGCGCCACATGGTCCAGCTGAACAGTTTCGTGATGCGCTTTTGCATCCACCGGTTTGGCAAGAAGGCGGTAGTTGGCAGTTTATCTTAGGTACCGATGATGTTGGACGTGACATTCTTAGTCGGCTTATGTATGGAGCTCGTTTATCTCTATTAGTCGGTTGCCTTGTCGTTATCCTCTCTCTCTTTTTCGGCGTCGTATTTGGCCTCATTGCAGGTTATTTTGGCGGGGCGATTGATGCGGCAATAATGCGTATCGTTGATATTATGTTGGCATTACCGAGTTTATTACTGGCATTAGTACTGGTAGCGATTTTTGGCCCATCGATCTGGAATGCTTCATTAGCCTTAACCTTCGTTGCCTTACCACATTATATTCGATTAACCCGTTCAGCAGTGCTCGTTGAAGCACAGAGGGATTACGTTATTGCTTCAGGTGTCGCAGGCGCCAGTGCTAGTCGTCAAATGTTTATTAATATTCTTCCCAACTGTTTAGCCCCACTAATAGTTCAAGCTTCACTAGGGTTCTCTAATGCGATTTTAGACATGGCTGCATTAGGTTTCTTAGGGATGGGGGCTCAACCGCCTACACCCGAGTGGGGGACGATGCTTTCCGATGTCTTGCAATATGCTGCCAGCGCTTGGTGGGTCGTGACTTTTCCAGGTCTTGTCATCTTGCTTACCGTCCTTGCCTTTAACTTGGTCGGTGATGGTTTGCGTGACGCGCTTGATCCAAAACTTAAACAATAAGAGGCATCGACATGGCATTATTAAACGTAAATAAGCTATCGGTGCAGTTTGGCGATCCTGCTTCACCTTTCAAAGCCGTAGACGGTATTAGTTATAAAATCGACGCAGGACAGGTCGTTGGAATTGTTGGGGAGTCGGGATCCGGTAAATCGGTAAGTTCTCTGGCCATCATGGGGTTGATTGATTTTCCAGGTAACGTTATCGCTGAAGATCTCCATTTTAGCGACAATGATTTGCTAAAAATCTCAGCAAAGCAGCGCCGTAAAATCGTTGGGTCTGATATTGCGATGATCTTTCAAGATCCGATGACCAGCTTAAACCCCTGTTTTACCGTCGGCTATCAAATCATGGAAGCGATTAAAGTCCATCAAGGTGGTAGTCGTCGCGCAAGGCGACAGCAAGCCATAACTCTCCTTGAAAGGGTAGGGATTCCTGACCCTGCTTCACGGATGAATGTTTATCCCCATCAACTTTCCGGGGGGATGAGTCAGCGAATCATGATAGCAATGGCGATCGCCTGTAAGCCCAAACTATTGATAGCCGATGAACCCACCACAGCACTCGATGTCACCATACAAGCGCAAATTATTGAACTGCTGCTAGCGCTGCAACAGCAAGAGAATATGGCGTTAATTCTCATTACTCATGATTTAGCATTGGTCGCGCAATCGGCCGACCAGATCATTGTTATGTATGCTGGCCAAGTCGTAGAAGTAGGCCGTGCCGCAGAAATATTCACAACCCCGCGCCACCCTTATACTCAAGCTCTTCTTAACGCTTTACCTGAATTCTCAACGGATAAAGCGAAGCTGGCGTCATTACCGGGGGTTGTACCCGGAAAATATGATCGGCCGGAGGGTTGTTTATTAAGTCCTCGTTGCCCCTATGTCACCGACACTTGCCGAGCTAAAGAGCCAGAGATGTATCAGTTCGAAGGTCGGCAGGTCAAATGCTATTACCCATTGAATACGTCAGGGAGACCAAGCTATGACGCATAACGTTGAACAGCCCTGGCTAATTGATGCGAGAGGGCTAAAAAAACATTATTCGGTTAAAAAAATCCTGTGGGGCAAACCTGCAAAGGTAAAAGCATTGGATGGTATAACCTTTACGCTCGCTCGTGGCCAAACATTAGCGGTGGTAGGTGAGTCAGGCTGTGGTAAGTCCACGCTAGGACGTTTACTGACAATGATTGAGACCCCGACTTCAGGCGAGCTTTATTGGAATGGCCAGAATCTCCTCGAAGCAGACCGACAAGCAGAAGCCTTGCGCCGAAAAAAAATTCAGATCATTTTCCAGAACCCTTATGCATCACTCAATCCGCGTAAGAAAATCAGCCAAATTCTGGAAGAACCTTTACTGATTAATACCGATCTGAATAAAGCACAGCGGCGCGAAAAAGTTCTGGCAATCATGAGTAAAGTTGGACTTAAAGCGGAACATTATGATCGTTATCCGCATATGTTTTCGGGTGGACAACGGCAACGTATCGCGATTGCTCGCGGTTTGATGTTGAACCCGGAAGTTCTTATTGCCGATGAACCTGTCTCCGCATTAGATGTTTCGGTTAGAGCCCAAGTGCTTAACTTAATGATGGAGCTCCAACAGGAACTGGGATTATCTTATATATTTATCTCTCACGATCTCTCTGTTGTCGAGCATATCGCGGATGAGGTTATGGTAATGTACTTGGGACGTTGCGTTGAGAAAGGGACGAAACAGTCAATTTTTACTCATCCGAAGCACCCCTACACTCAGGCCTTACTTTCAGCTACGCCACGTTTAAACAGCGAGAGCCAGCGAGAGCGCATTAAGTTAACGGGTGAGTTACCCAGTCCTTTGAATCCGCCTGCTGGCTGTGCTTTTGCAGCGCGCTGTCGACATAGAATGCAGCAATGCGAGGAAAAGTCGCCGCCCCTCAAGTCCTATGACGGTCAACAAGTGGCATGTTTTTACGTGGAGCAAGGTGGGACTATTCTATAAGGATGTGTCACAAAGCAAGGATGCTGAGTGACTGTTAATAATTTAAAAATATTTAAGCAAAATAGCCAGATTAATGGATAATTCCTGATAATTAAGGTAAAAGGCTGAGATATACTGGTTAATGAAAAGTTTCTGCAATTTGAAAAGGATGGCTCTCCATTGCGCGTGCACCGCTCACTAACAATCAAACAAATGGCGACAGTTTCTTCTGTGGTTGTGGTGGTTGTCTGTATATTTATTATTATTCAGCTATTCCATTTCGTTGGCCAGCGTCGTATTGAATATGCACAACAAATGGAAAATATTGCACATACTATTCGCCAACCTCTGTCGGATGCGGTCTTACGTGGAAATATCGAAGATGCCCAGCGCTTATTGAATTCTCTTAAACCGGCGGGGGTGTTGGGTAAAGCAGAAATTACCCTACCAGATGGTTTTCAAGCGTTACAAGTCGATTTTACGGATTACGATAGCGTACCGACAGTTATCGCACGGTTATTTAATTTACCCGTTATTATATCCTTACCACTTTACTCACCAGAACATACCAGTATACCTAAGCCTTTAGCCTATTTAGTGCTGGAAGCTGATTCAACCCGCGTTTATCAATTTATACGCTCCACGATAGGAACTATGGTCGTCACCTATCTATTGTTGGCATTGGTGCTCTCCATAGCAATCAGTTGGTTTATCAATCGTTTAGTGGTCTATCCGCTACGACATGTTGCTCGTTCTTTGCAGAGTCTGCCTTATTGCGGGGTAGATGTGGAAGTGCCCCTTCCAGAAGGGCATCGAGGAGACGAAATTGGCGTGCTGGTCCGGGGTATTAACCACCGGCAGCGAATGAGCGGAACTATTTATGAGCAACTTGAACAAGCGAAAACACATGATGCATTGACCAAGTTACCCACTCAGGCTCTGCTGCTGGGGTTGATGCAGCAACATATCGTTTCCCAATCGAGCCACGTAGCGTTAATGGCTGTCAAAGTCGCCCCGCTGGATGGTCTTCTTAACTCCGAAAATCAGCGTGAAGTAAAGCGACTTTTCGCAAAGAAGATCAGCGAACTGGTCAATGAGGACATTGTCGTCGGGCAGCTGGCGGATAATCAATTCATTCTCTTTTTCAAGTACGCGCCTGCACCCTTAGCATTGATGGGATATGCGGAGGCTTATATTGCAGCTTTAGTCGAGCCTTTTCATATCGATAACCTCTATTTACAAGCACAAGTGCACATCGGCATTGCGTACTCATCCCCGGATAAGATGAGTGCTGAATCCCTTTTGGAATCTGGGTTAGCAGCGATGCAAAGTGCGGTAGCGAAAGGTTCGAATCAAGCACTCTTTTTCGATCAAGAAATGACTGAGATATCCCATCGGCGTTTGGTTCAAATTAAAGAAATCCTAAAAGGAATTCAGCAGAAACAGTACGCCCTGTTTCTCCAACCGCAAATTGATATGAAGACAGGTAAAATAAGCGGTGCTGAAGCGTTATTAAGGGTTTGTCGCGATGATGGTCGTTATTCGCTACCCGAGAATTTTATTACCACAGCCGAAGAGATAGGGGTGATGCCGGAGATCGGGCGCTGGGTTTTCGAAGAAGCTTGTCGTATGTTGGCGAGTTGGCAAGAGAAAGGTATTAATCTTCCGCTAAGTGTCAACCTGTCTGCCGCACAGTTACGCGACAGCTCTACGGTTGAATTTTTAAAGCAGTTGCTGACCGATTACCATATTCGACCGGGTACCTTGGTACTGGAACTCACCGAAACGGCACAAATTACCAATACTGCCTGGGTAATGAAGGTACTTCGTCCTATTGAGCAAGCGGGCGTCTCGATGGTGCTCGATGACTTTGGAATGGGGTACTCAAATCTTCACTATCTGCATCAGTTCCGTTCCTTACCGGTACGTAGAATTAAGCTTGATCGTAGTTTTGTCTCAGAACTTCCCGTTGACGATAAAATGGTACGGGTTATTGCGGCGATATCAAACATTATCAATGTTGACGTGGTTGCAGAAGGCGTGGAAACGGAAGTTCAGCGGGATTGGTTGCTAGAGCGAGGTATTCGTATTGCCCAAGGATATCTTTATTCACCGGCAATTCCTGAGGATGAGTTTATTGAGCGTTGGCTCTCTTGATAGGTAGTTTTTCGTTTTAGACGTTTTTTTATCCGCTTACCCAGTTTTTTCGTTAAAAGATGTTTATAGCGGTGCCTGAGACTTGCCCTGAGAGCTGAGATTAGGATAATGGCAGAGGATCCACATTATTCTCTATTCGCCATCGAATATTTGGCGACTATTGTGGTCTTAAGATTAACTTTTCCTAATTTACTACTACTCTCAGAGGTCCTCATGCCGGGCATTAAATCACTGCTTTGGGTTGGTGGAGTGCTTTTATCAGCATTCAGCCTAACGGTCCAAGCAGAATCTTTACATCCTGATCCGGCTTGGCAACAAGGTCAGTTGAGTAATGGTTTTGGTTGGCAAGTGCTGACTACTCCTCAGCGTCCTTCTGATCGTGTGGAGTTACGACTTGTCGTTAAGACAGGTTCGTTAAATGAAGGCCCGGCTCAGAAAGGTTTTAGCCACCTTATCGCGCGCTTAGCGATGGTACATAATCTTGCTTTAACCCCTGAGCAACAACGGACGCTTTGGCATGCAGATATGTCGAAGTCTGGCGCCTTACCGCCGGTCATTACTTCTTATGACTACACTCAATATAATCTTAGCTTACCCGTTAATCGCCCAGACCTGATCAAATCAGCCCTAGAGTGGCTAGCGGCAACGGCTGGCACTATGCAAGTTACGCCGACGACGGTTGCGACAGCATTAAGCGCGACTGACCCTACTGCGACCTGGCCAGATAATACTCAAGATCAACTGTGGCGTTATCGTTTACAGAATTCGGCCCTCTTGAGCCACGATCCCAGTGAGCAACCTAGTGCCATTAGTACTCCACAGCCCCTCGCACAGTACTATCACCAATGGTATACCCCAGATGCTATGACCTTATATGTTGTGGGTAACCTAGAGAACCGCGCGATTGTCGAGCAGATCACTAAAACCTTTAGTGCATTAAAAGGGAAGCGTAAATTACCGACCCCGGTACCTGTGCTTTCCCCGCTATCAACCCAACCAACTAGCGTGGTCGATAATTCGTTACAGACCCCGCGTCTGGTGATGAATTGGGATACGATGTGGCTACCGATTCAGGATTCGCAAAGTCTAGAACACTACTGGCTTTCAGATTTAACCAGAGAAGCGCTCTATTGGCATCTGCAATCAGGAGCCGAATCAAAGCAAACTGCGCTTGAGCCGGTTGACTTACAATGCCAAGTGCTATTTTCCCGTGCGCAATGTGGTTTGAAAATCGATGCGGAAGGCGAAGCATTAACCAAACAGTTGGCTGCAGTGGGTAATGAGATTGTTCGATTACGAGATCAAGGATTAACGCAAAGCGAATTCGATCAATTACTGACGAAACAAACTACTGAGCTAAGTAGTTTATTTGCCACCTATGCGCGTACTCCTACTGATATGTTAATGATGCAACGGTTGCGTTCTCAGCAAAATGGAATGGTTGATATAGCGCCAGAACAATATCAAAAACTGCGCCAAGAGTTTTTAGCAAACCTGACGCTTGACGCGGTAAACCATGAATTGCGCCAGCAGCTTTCTCAACCTGCAAGCTTTGTTTTACTGCATCCGGAGAACACTTCAGGTCCGAGCGTTGAGCAGTTACAAGCACAATACAATGATTTGGTTACCGAAGGTGAAGAGGGCGCAAGCGAGACTACTGAGGCATCCTCTTCAGAGAGCCATTAATTGCGCCATAATACCTTAATGATGTGATACCCAAAGGCAGTTTTTACTGGTCCGTAAGGCGTTAACAGCGGACAGCTAAAGGCTGCCTTATCAAAGGCCGGTACCATCTGCCCGCGTCGAAACTCGCCAAGATCGCCGCCCTGTTTGCCTGAAGGGCAGGTAGAATATTTCTTTGCCAAGGTTTGAAAATGGGCGCCTTGTTGTAAGTCCGCTAATAACTTTTCGGCTTGAGCTTTCTGTTTTACTAAGATGTGTAAGGCCGCTGCTGTTTTCGCCATAACATTTTTTCCTAAGCGTCGTGAGTGTATACTTGCTGCCTTATATACCACTTTCTTCACAGTTCACTGAGCGATTTTTTTATGCGTCTTAATCCTAGCCAGCAGCACGCGGTAGAAGCGGTCACCGGCCCTTGTTTAGTCCTAGCCGGGGCAGGCTCCGGCAAAACACGCGTGATCACTAATAAAATTGCTTGGTTGATTAGACAAAGTGGTTACCAAGCGCGGCACATTGCGGCAGTGACTTTTACCAATAAAGCTGCGCGTGAGATGAAAGAGCGTGTTGCGCAGACCCTAGGCCGTAAAGAGGCGCGCGGGTTACAAATTTCGACCTTCCATACCTTGGGACTAGAGATTATTAAGCGTGAAGTTGCGGCGTTAGGGATGAAGGCTAACTTTTCACTGTTTGATGATCAGGACCAGCTCGCCTTATTAAAAGAGCTAACCCAGCCTTGGTTACAGGAAGACAAAGACCTGTTACAACAATTAACCTCGACCATCTCGAATTGGAAAAATGACCTGATAGGTCCTGAGCAAGCGATGGGTTTAGCCAGATCCGAGCGTGACCAAATCTTCGCAAAATGCTATCAGTTATATGAGCAACATCTACGTGCCTGTAACGTACTGGATTTCGATGACCTTATTTTAAAACCTACACTCCTGCTGCGGGATAACGCTGAAGTCCGTGAGCGCTGGCAGCAGCGCATACGTTATTTGCTGGTCGACGAATATCAAGATACGAATACCAGCCAATATCAATTGGTAAAATTATTAGTCGGTGCGAGAGCACGTTTTACCGTGGTTGGTGATGACGATCAATCTATCTACTCTTGGCGGGGAGCGAGACCGCAAAACCTCGTTTTACTAAAAGAAGACTTTCCGCAGTTAGAAGTGATTAAACTTGAGCAAAATTATCGTTCTTCGCAACGTATTTTACGTGCCGCAAACATATTGATTGCCAACAATCCCCACGTCTTCGAAAAACGGCTTTTCTCTCAGTTAGGAGAGGGGGATAGCTTAAAAGTGATCCACACCAACAATGAGGATCACGAAGCCGAGCGTGTTGCGGGAGAATTAATCGCGCATCATTTTATCAATAAGACGGCTTACCGAGACTATGCGATCTTATATCGTGGCAACCATCAATCGCGTGTTTTCGAAAAACTATTGATGCAAAACCGTATTCCTTATCGCATTTCCGGTGGCAACTCCTTTTTCTCGCGACCAGAAATTAAAGATATCCTGTCTTACTTACGACTCATGACTAACGTCGATGATGATAGTGCCTTCTTACGTATAGTAAATACGCCACGCCGCGAAATTGGCTCAGCGACGTTACAGAAATTAGGCGAATGGGCGAATCTCCGTGATAAGAGTTTATTCCGAGCCAGTTTTGATCTCGGGTTAGCGGAGACGCTTTCTGGACGGGGGCTGAAAAGCTTACAAGGCTTCACCGAATGGTTTGCCTCTCTTATTACCTTAAGCGAGCGGGAACCCATTAATGCGGTCCGAGATTTAATTCGGGGTATCGATTACGAGAGTTGGTTATACGAAAGCTCAGCCAGCACCAAAGCGGCCGAAATGCGGATGAAAAACGTCAATACCCTGTTTCAGTGGATGACGGAAATGCTTTCAGGTTCTGAGTTA
>Ga0157363_1001243_pt1 | contig 21091 bp, 15 predicted proteins | sample AttsexASBM1_FD_111477 | JGI IMG/M metagenome (GOLD analysis project Ga0157363, IMG submission 111477) | Fungus gardens microbial communities from leaf cutter ant in Ribeirão Preto, State of São Paulo, Brazil - Atta sexdens ASBM1 | ecosystem: Host-associated > Fungi > Mycelium > Unclassified ... | reverse complement strand
TAATAGGAAGCAGCGTATATTATAAACGTGCATCATATTACTAAATATGGAGACAATGGAGGTACATTTTATTTTGATACCAGGACTAAAGAATTAGATGGAGAATATGTAACTTATACTGAATTAATGAAAGCGATGTATCCCGAAAATTGTGGATATAGCTCAATTGTTCAAGGTATAAAAAATGTTTAATTTTCTTGTCAATACACGAATTTCCCCCCTTCATTCAATACTCTGAATACTCGAGTATCCACTATGCAAAATCATTAGTGGGCAGTGTAGAGCTATCTGCGTCCCCCTCACTCCCAACAGTTATAAGTTGAACAAGGATTTTCTTCTTCTTTTTCCAGATCCTTGTATAGATTTTTTACCGACCTTTTGATTTTCTTCTTTTAATGTTTTCTATATAGAATTCCCTTCAGGCAACTCAGAGAATTAAGGAAGTGGATAGCGTTCTTTTCTTTGATTGGTTCCGCCATTTATCCAGAAATGTGTGCAGCACCGTATGTTTCATCACTCTTTTACTATAGGTTTGTTCGCGTTGCATGCTCCAACATGCTCCAATATGTTCCTATTATAAGATTTGTTCGCGTCGCATGTTCTAACATGCTCCAATGTGCTCTTGTTATAGTTTCTACTCACTTCAATGTGCGCGATAGAACGAGTAAATGCTATGGTAGGAGCATTTTAGAGCATGTTAGAACATGCGAAGCGAACAAACCTATAGTTCCTACTCATTCCAATGCACTCATTAGTGAGTAGGAACTATGGCAGGAGTATATTGGAGCATGTTGGAGTATTATATCGTACTCACTTCAACAAACGGCGGTTTTCGGTTGAATTCGCTCCACTCTCCCTTGATTCTCTGGAGCAATCTAGCGGGTGACAGAATTTTGTAACGTGGTTTCAATCTCGAATGAGATATCGAAAAAATTTGTGCAAAATTTAATATTTGATGTTTATTTTTTTGAGACTCTTGCTATTTTTCATCAATTATTTATAAAAAAAATGGAGGAATTATCAACAAATGGAATGTACTGAATGTATTGAATAAAAACTTGGAATTTTTTTATTTTTTAATTGTTTATGTATTTATTTATTGCTCATTATTGACATTTTTTTATTATTTCCTATCATTCGAAATGTTTCGATGAATAATAAAAACGAAAAGAGAATTCGTATGAAATGCTCGGTATTGAACAACAGGTATCTTGGATATTAAAAAAACAAACATGTTGTCAACTTTGACTTCCGATAATAAGTATAATTTTTATAAAAAATTATAGCTCAAAGCGTAAATCGATGTGAAATGAATCCAAATTATGAGGATCTGATTGGACTAAGATCAGTATTTTGTTGGGAAAAATTTTTAATGAGTATACGAAAATGAGTATTGAGAGAGTTTCGAATTATCCTACTCTAAGAATCGTTTACAATGGAGATAATAAATCGTAAGACGTAAGAAATTGATTGCTCGAATATAAGAAGAATAATCTACTATAATTTGTCAATTAATTCTTACAACTTACAGCTTATTACTTTCATTGCAATGGGTTTGCAAGTATTATTTATTATTGTATACTTGCAGGTACATCGAATTACATATCGGAATATCTTGTTCTTGAAGATATCAGACAGTATCATGAAGAATATTATAGACCAGAAAACTTAACTGTGTTAATAGTAGGTCAAGTAGATCATACTAAAATTTTAGACACGTTACTACCTTTAGAAGAGAAAATAATATCAAAAGTAAGTTAATTTAAAAATTTTTTATTTTAATTTAAATATTATTAATTAGGATTAAATTTAGAAATTTAATTTAGAAATTAAAGAAATAAACATATCAAGGATAAATGTAAAATATTATGAATTTATTTTGTTAAAAATTATATTGTATATTAATAATAAATTAGAATATGTGATTATGTAATAATATATATTATATTATTACATATTTATGTGTATATACATATATTATTTTGACATTGTAATCTTTATTTTGTGTTTGCGATAATTTTGATTTTAGTTTTAAAATTATAGGGAGACAGAGGCGAATTTAAAAGACCTTGGCAGACTCCAATTAAACCGCTTACAAAAAGCATAGATGTAGAATTCCAATATCCGTGCTACTCATGTACTGGAGCTTATATTCGTATAGCCTGGCAAGGACCGTCCATTAACAAATTGTATGACTATTTTGGCTTTTGTTTAATCTCGCAATATTTGACTGACACAACCGAAGGTGTATTGCAGAAAGAATTTGCCAAGGAACAGATTTCCTATGAATATTACTTCCATGAATTCTCGACTTCAGCTTTAAGTTTAATGTTTCCGAATGTGCCGGGTAGTAAAGTTCCTCTAGTCAAGGAGTCTGTGATGAAAGTACTTAAAAATACAACTGACGTTGGTATACAATTAAAAAGAATGAGGATTATAATTCGTAGATATATTACTAAAATTTTAAATGATCTGGAAAATAATCCACATAATACAATCGCAAATGGATTGTTTAAACATATGTTATATGGAAAAGCACTCAAAGAAGTATGTTACACATATGATTTATTTATAAATTGCGTTTTATTAGAAATATTGATTGTAAATATTTATTAGAAATATTGATCATTTTCATTAACAGCTGAATCATAGGTTGAACATTATACATTATCTCAAAATATTAGAAAATGAATCTAAAAGTTACTGGTTCAATCTTTACAAGAAATATTTTGTTGAGACTCCAATGGTTGTTGTGAAAGGCACACCCAGCCGTGAAATGTTAAAGATATTTTCGGGAGAGGAGAGAAAAAGAAAAATCGATCGGATGCGTGAATTCGGCATGCTTGGGTTAGCGAGAAACGATATACTTCTTTCCCAAGCCATAAGCGAAAATGTATGTGAATGTTTTAATTAAAAATAAGATAGATATTTGTGTAATTAAAGTATTTTATATCCAAAGTTACCACTGGCAATCTTCTTGCTATTGATGATGTTTTTTTTCTTAAGTCACATATACCCGACGAAGTGTTAGAAAGTATACCTGTACCTGATATAGATTCCATTGTCTTTCGTCACATTGAAAATTACAGTACGGACTCTTCAGAGCAGCATCCTGAATTAGATGCCAAATTACTACCATTATTTACCTATCTAGAGAACGCCGATACAATCTTTATTTATGTGAGTATCTTGTTCTCTTATTGTATAATTTTATTGAAAATTAATTTAAAGAAATATTTGTTTGTTTATTTATAAAAATTTTAGGACATTATATATTCATATTAAGCGTAATCGTACATCATTTATCAAATATGATATAATTAACTGTAGTCTTTATTTAAATCTAGATGTTTATCGTCATGGACACTACTTCCATTAGTAAAGTATACAAAAAATATATTCCACTATTGCTAGAACTCATTATGGAATCTCCGGTGAAAAGAGATGATCAATTGATTCCTTATGAAGAAATAATAGACGAATTAAAAGCAGATACTGCACTAGCTACTACTCGAATTAGTGTTCAAAAGCCCATAGCATTCTCATACAAATCTTCTAGTGTTTATTTGATGCTTCAAGTATGTATCCATTATATGTGTAACATACAATTTATTATAATTTCTTCTTTTATAAGAGTAATTAGAGCTATTTGAAACGATTTGTAACTGTTCTAACATATCTTTGTTAATATAGTTTGAATACGAGAAGTATGAAAAAAGTGTAAAGTGGATTAAAGAGCTTTTATATGACACTGTGTTAACAATTGACAGATTAAAAGAAGTAGCAATAAAGAAATTAAATGATATTGCTCAATTGAAGATAGAAGGGGAAAGAGTTGCGAATGATTTAATGAAAATAGCACTGTATAATGAAGGTAAAATCTCATTTCTAAAAATTTTTTTTAATCAATAATTTTATAATGGGAATAGAAATAGTATGATATACTAAAAAAAAAAATATATATATATATATATATAATATGAATTTTTTCAAATATTTGTAGATAGTAATCCTTACATGTTCAGTTTATTGCAACAAGAAGAGTTTCTCACTGACATTCTGAAACGTCTAGATAATGATGTAGATCAAAAGGAAATCATGGCAAATATCGAATCAAGCAGAAAAATCTTGACGTTACCAGAAAATATAGTTTTATATATGACTGTTAACATCATGAAATTAATACGTACAGTTCCAAATGTGTATGCCCCATGGAAAACATTCTTTCCCGATGTAACAGTTGCAGAAGGAAAGACTAACAATAAGTAAATACAGTTAGCATTTATTATTTAACGTATTTAATAAAATATATGTGTTAGGATAATAATTTATAATAATAGTAAAAAGAAAAGTGAATCATTAATCAATAACGATTATAAAAACGTATAGCATTGAATTATAGTGAAGACTTTTTCTTTTCATGAAATATGTATAATAATAAATTTAAAATATCTTTTTAGAGACGATCTCTTTCTCAATAAACAAGTTTTTTGAACCATAACTTATTTAGTTTGTATATTTAACCATATTCGTAATATGAATTTAATTACTGCACAACTTTTTTTTTGGCTTTAAGATAGAAATCATTGAAAATTATGCAATATATTAATGGTAATATATTTTTAGAGTGAACATAACTAATGATTGGACACTATTAACTTCCACGAATGATATTGCTATCAGCAAATGTATTGTTGGATTGGAAAACGAAACAAATGCATTCTTCCTACGAGCTCATCCGTGCATAAATGATTATCGGAGCTCCGATCTGCCGGCTTTGCTCGTTTGTTTGATGTATCTTGATCAAATGGATGTAAGTGTTATATTTGTCAAAAATGAAAACGCAAGTTGGTATTTCAAATGTATAAGACAAGAATCCTTATTGTTATTTCAGGGACCCTTATCGTTACTAATTCGACATTCTGAACGTGCGCGCGATTACGAATTTTTTGTATCACTGCACGAAGGGCTTTTGTACTTAGCGATTAATGATGCTGCAGACCTGATAGGCGCGTACGCTAAAGCTAAAAAGAATACGGTATGAACAATAATAGATTATTCATATAAGAAATAAACATTGCATAAAACACTTAACATATTATAATCATAAAAGAAAGTAAATATATATATATATGAGAGAGAGAGAGAAAGAGAGAGAGAAAATCTTTTGCATCACGAATTTCTCGTTGTAGGAAAATCGTATGTCTGGGCAATGGACCGATATCTTTTGCGAATCAGCCAAATCTCTTATGATCTTCCAGCTTATGAGAATGAAGAATGCTATAGGCAATAGAGCGAATGAATCATTAAGATGCTGTCGCGGTTTGCCGCTTGATTACTGTGTTCCACTAATGCGAGATATTCCCGCCATTACCAAGGAAGATATGAGCCGCGTAACAGTTAAATATATCACACCATTATTCGATCCGGAAGCATGTAAGACTATCATTGTGTGTCATAAATCTGGAATCTCAGCAATAAGCGAGGCTTTTAAAGAGTAAGTGAAATTCTTGTGATGTCTTTCTCTTTTCGTAATCTTAGATAATATACATAATTCTTTTTTTTTACAGAATACATCATAATTTTAATACATATAGCAATTTTAAAGAAGCTTATTTAATACTATCTAAAAAAAACGTAAAAACAAGTGAAGATTCAGCAATAATAAAGGTATAATAAATTAACAATCAAAATCTTGGAAAACATACAAGATTGTCCAAAAATAATTTACGCTCTTTTTCAATTTGAGAAAGTTATGTGATATGAATTTGATGTGAAAATACATTAATGATTTCATATTTAATATAAATGTTTAATACCATATAGAAATATTAACATTATATGTAAATAATATTAATATTGCTATTTATTATTTTAATAATGTTTCATTCAATTTGCTTTCGTACAGACAACGAGATATTCGAAAAATACAAAAATTTACATTTTTAAATAATTTAAATTTTATTAAAAATTTCGAAAATATATTTAAAAAACGATCATTTTTAATATAGAATATCCAATACATATGTCTGTCATAGCATGGATGTAAACGTTTGATGTGTACATAAATAAAAATTCTTCGGAGGGGACGCTTCGTTTTTTTCTTTTACGATTAGAAGATCAGAAGGATTATTAAGAGGAAACTGTCACCGTTTCTATCTCTAACGCGGACACGCCACGTTGCTTGATAGGCAGATAAATGCCTCCGTAAATTTGAAATTCAAACATTGTAATATTTGTTGTATCTAGAGGCTCACCATCCAGAATCTCAACTCCACGGTAATAAGGTTTGAAGTCTTTCAAAGGTAAAGTCACCATGGTAAATACGTCATCTGATATTAATACCTGAAGCGAAAATTTTTTTTTAGAATATTTACCAAAAGAGGATTTTTCAATACAATATTTCAATATTTCATCAATAGAAAATTCAAACTAAGGATTGATACATGAAATGGAATCGCTAATACGAACTAATAACGATAAATTGAAGATAAAACCGACATTCTTAAGCTTTACCGTGAAGAATTGTTCATAGCTGAAATACATATTGGAATTCTGTCCTCGATGTCTCAGAGATATTTTGTAGTGCATATTTTGCCCTTGTCCTCGGCAAGTGATTTCAATATTTCTGTATCTTGACAGATTCAAATTTATCAATTTTCTGACGCCAGCGAAACCGGCACCATTTGGCTGTGGTTTCAGCAGCGTGAAAAAGACCGCTCTTTGAAAGAGCTGGCTCGTTTGTAGAGTTAAGGTAGCTTTGGATTTTCCTTCTGTTCTTACAGTGTCAGACATCTCCCGCCAGTCATCCACACTTTGGATATCCGTGAAATCGAATAGCATCATTTTGTCCCTAATTAAATTCCCTAATTAAATTCAAATGCATAGACTTATGCTTTATACAGTGGATAAATTCAATTTGTAAGAGTATTATACAATTGTGCATCCATTCCAGTCGGAAAAGTTTATTTTAAACAGTCTATAATTTGCATAAAAAAAGAACTCTGTTCACAATTTCATGTGTCTTTATAAGAGCGATTCAGACCAAAAATTATGATTATTAATTGAATTGGCATTTAATTTAACCGACAGATGTTTATTTTTATCAATATTATCAAGAGGAAAGACTATCTAGTCATACTTATATCGCTTATTTGCTAACAATGACGTAACTTAAAAGTTATTTTTAAATTTATTGTAGAAAAAGAATGAAAACATAAAAAAGAATTTATATTCTTCTACAATTATTATATAAAAATTACATTTTAAAATGTAATTGTTTAAAATGTAATCTAAAAAAAGATTTTAATAATTTATAATGATTATAATGATTTATATATTTAAATAAATTTAAGATATATATAAATAAATTAATAAATTTATAGAAAATTTTTGTTTTCTGAGTTAATGTAATAAATTGTGTAGTAAATAATGTAGCAAATGTAGCGAACGATAATATCTATGATAGAATTGTAGAAACGGACCTGTAATCGATTAATAAAACAAAATCTATATAATATGTACAATTCATTGTTCTTCATCTTTTTCTAATACATTGAACATATAATTCTATTAATTATAATTTAACTGGAGTTTGATCGAAATCGCTCTTATCATAAATTAAAGCACTTAAAAAATTGAAATACAGGCATTCAAATACCGACAAGATGCATATAAAATTATGAATAGAATTTTCTAAAGTCCGATGTGAATTATAAATTGTCTAGGCGTGTAAGTAGACAAGAAGTGATACATTTTAAAATGAATTTGTCATTTTTGCGGTGGAGGTTAATTCACGAAGAAAGTTATTTGTTCTCAATCATTTGTGATTTTTCTCGATGTCTACGGTAATAGGAAGCTTTCGCTTTTCTAGATCCGTAATCCTGTATGCATAATTAATTTTCGAGTGTATCATGCGTAATAATGATCATCACATCTCACCCTCTTGCAAAATGACAAGTCACGATAAAAACAGCGATCGTTCGTAAATTCATATTTCAAGTTATATTATTTTCAACGAAGATGACACGAGTTTATAAGATGAATATAATCGAGTCAGTCACTCTTTGGTGACACGAACAATAGGTGCTGACATTTCATTGACATGCGACATGATCATGTTTGATTGCTTTTGATCACGATTGCTTGAAAGTTACTAGGATTTGTATTGATTTGTTTATGCGTCCTCAGCATTTGCGATAAAAATAGCCATTACTTCGCAAGGCGTTATAATGATAAAAAATGTTTTGGTGATAAGTGATGACAAATAAGTAGATTAAAACAAAAAAAAGTATATATATTTTTAAAGTATACATAATTTTATTAATATTAATTATCTTTTACATATAAAATTATTTTTAACTTTTTGTGGCTGTGAATGACGTAAATTTGTTATCTTTAAAAATTAAAGGAAACCATAATTATCATTCTTAAAAAAATCGGACTTTGATAATGAAATTTATAATTATTTATTATTAATTTTGGCAAGCCAATGATCAATATTTAAATGAAAAGTTTTCAATTATAATAAAGATTTTTAAGAGATTACATTATCCTATTTTCTATAATAATACGAAAATTAAAATCCTTTATTAAACAATTAGTTTTATGAATATAATATAGGTACAAGTAGAATATTGATTAATGAAACAGATTTCAAAAATTACATTGAAGATTTTAGTAAAAATAGATAATAAAATATGTATGTGGAAAAAATTTGTATTCATTTCTTAGGAAAGCATTCATTAACAAAAACAAAGATTGGCGTTCTCTTTGTTAAAGTACCACATACATGTAGAAGTATTTATTCCCTGACATTTTCTCATATTTGTATATATATGTACAAAATACAAAAATATAACAGTGATAAAAAAATGAATTTCTGATTTATCAAACAAATGTTCTATTAGATATACGAAAAAAAGAACGAAACTTTAATCCTAAATTTAACTTAGATACCTCCTAAAATATCTTAGATAATGTGATTGAGAGGGTGCATAATAAAACAACCGTCCGTGATTCAAAAAGATCAATAAAATTTTGGTCAAATTTATTCGACGCGATCTTTTGCATTTTCTTATATTATTGAATATAAATCGTGTTTACATGTCACACAACGCTGAAGAGAACGTAAATCATCGTGTTCGTTGCATGCTGCCTCTTATTTTATTTTCTTTTTTATTTCTTTATGGAATCTCAGCCATATTAATATTACCTTTGTACTATCAAATCATAATAAGATAGAGCTTATGTAACTTCGTTTATGTGTGAGAACACATAAATTAATTTATCAATGTGAATTAATTTATATGTTTATATGCGTTCTCAATATAATAGATAATGTGAAAAATAATTTGCTAATACTGCTCTCTAATGTAAAGCATAGAAGCATCATACATTAAGTTAGAGATTCGCTGAGTAGATAAAAAAAAACATGAAAAAAATGCGTGGTAATATTTCACGCTAAATTGTTTCATATAGCATGTTTCAAATAACATGTGGCTATATTTGCTAGTTTACATTCTATAAATAAAAAATAGATTTTCGATTGATATCACAAACAAAAGACGAATAATTCCATCTTTAATTTGTCACTAAAGACAATATTAAATTTACATATGTATGTATACATATTTATGTTTCATCAAGAATAGAGGTATCTTTTAAATATTAATTAAAAAAAGTAAACTTTTGATCCCTACTTTCTCTCCCCATCTATAATTAATTTGCAAGATAACTGAAATCATTAAGCTTGCAATGTGTAAATGTGCATATCTTATCAAATAAAACAGGTTTAAAAAGTGAGATTAAGAAAAATCTGACCGTTTATAATTTAAGTTAATTTTCATTGATTAAATTCTTTTAAAGCAAGAACTTTGCATGTTACAACAAATATGATCCTCCCATGCAAGTATAAATTAGTTGAATGTAAATTCCATCACTTGTGTTCGCAGTTAAATCGTTCCAACAGAAATTTTCAATCGAACTTATGAGAGAAGTTAATCGGCTTCTATATAAGCTATTATATGTATATTCTATAAACGAATTCTTTCTTGATCTAATTTCACAAAAAATGCATGAAATATAAAATGTCTATGTCGTGAAAACAGTATATAAATTGCAATAATCATACAAAAGCCATTTTATCGACAAATTACTGACTCTCCGCGCCTCACAGAAATCAGCATTATCAGAATCATTTTTATAACGTCTCTACATTGTGTACTTATAACATTGTATTGAATATCATAAATTGACGCTAATTAAAAAAAAGAACATTTTAATTATATTTCATTCTTTTTTTTAAATGGACTTCACTTATCAAAGGGAGGATACAGGCTACAAGACAATCTGTCAACTACACTTAGTACAAATCATATATGCATTAATAGTACCGATCAATTAATATATCTATATACAAACAAATAATAAGACCTAACAGGAGCAGGAGTCCTTTCCTCCCTGCTGTTCATTAGATACTCCTTGGAGGCTGGTGCGACCTGGTTGACTCGGATTATGTTGTACACCAGATTCTGCTGCGTTTAGGTCCAATCTATACCGACAGAAAATATAATTAATATTATTCATGTATTAGTTCACAATTTATATTTTACAACGTGTGATAATTTTATTCAACATAGTTTTTATTCTAGGTGATTATAAATTACTATCAAACTCACCGCCCGTCTTGTATACTTTGAAATATTTTCTTTGCTGTTTCCAAGAAGGCTTCTTCCACATTGTGTCCCCTGTTTGAGAAATTTGAATACACGAATTCATTTACAATCATTTGAAAATTTTTATTTAAATTTTGAGATAACTAGAGATACTCACGTCTTTGCGCTAGCTTCGACAAACATTAAACCATGTTCATCAGCAAATTGTTTTGCTTCTTCATAGGTAACATCACGTTGACCTTCGAGATCACTTTTATTACCAATTAAGAATATGACCTGCACAATAGTTAATTTTTGTTATGGTTATAAAACGTATATAAAAAAATAACATATATTAAAAAATTAATTTTTTTTCTTATATCACATGTAGAGGATAAATCAGTTTAATTAAACACTTGTAATCATTGTGATATGTAATATAGCAATATGCGTACAGTGCTCGGATTTGTTAAATTCCTTGTGTCTGTCAGCCAGCTACTCAGATGATTGTAAGTTGAACGACGTGTAATATCGTATACCATTAATGCTCCAGCTGCTCCGCGATAATATGATCTAAGAAGAAATATTTTCTCTTTAGTACACATTTATAATTTTATATTTATTAAATACAATTATCGTCTGAAAAACAACTATTATTACCTAGTAACTGCTCTAAATCGTTCTTGCCCAGCAGTGTCCCATATTTGCAGTTTTATCTTCTGTCCTGCTACTTCTATAATCCTAGTCCCAAATTCGACGCCAATGGTATGTGGACAATCTGCCATGACTAAATTTACAAAATCATTTATACAAAAATGTATATTCTTTAACATTTTTATATAAATACAAAATATAAGATATAACATGTCAAGGAATAATCTATTTTTGGAATAAGTTAAAAAAAATCATATTTTAAATGGAAAATAGAATTAAAAAATAGTATTAGATTGTGTATAACTTAATTATCCACAAATTGTATCCTTATTTAAACAGAAAAATTAAATACCTAAGTTTCTTTAAAGATGAAGAAATTAATATTTATAATATTTATTATAAATATTATAATATCTATCATAATATTGATCTTCATTTAATAATTTCTTCATTTAATAATTTTTCTTTAAAATAGTCCTTTTTTATCATAAGTATATTAAGACAAAAGTCAGTGCACTGTTATACAACTATAAATGTTGTCTGTCATGCACAACGCTGCCTGTATATACAGCATAATGCGCTATAGTCGTATAATTATATATGCATATGATTACATTCTTTAAGAATGTCATAACAAATAATGATAAATCATCAAATTAATTCAGCAAAAACAATTTTTCCTTACTTTACACACAATACATTTGTATACATTTCTCTAATTATTTCTTTTATTACTTACATTTTTTTTCTGTAAACTGATGAAGCAGGCATGACTTGCCCACTCCCATATCCCCTATGATGATGTACTTAAAGATATAAGAATAATTATATGGACCGGTCGACATTTTGTACCTGCAATAAAGATTTCAAGAAAATAGTACTATATTTCTTGCAGTTGTCTATTATAAATTATTCCGCAAGAGATAAAATTAAAGCTCATAATCTATGATGAAAGTTCTTTAAATAATATTTCCTTGTAAACTTGTTGAGAAATATTTATAAAATCGATTCTGCTAATCTCATACTTTATAAAATATCTCATGCTCTTTTGTTTTCATTTAGCATGAGATAAGACATGATATGATTCATAAGAGTATACTAATATCAGATAAGAATCTTTTAATACATGTAAATCAATAAATTTAAACAACTACACTTGTAATATAATTCAAAAATTAATTAAATTATTATCAATTTTGATTGATAAAGAAATGTAATATTATACTCATTTATTTTTTTAAATAAATTATACAGAATACAATTTTACTGAAATTATTGTATATTATTTGAGTTTTAATATATTATTCAAAAAATTGATTTATTAATTTATTATTACATATAAATAAATATAAGATTGTATTTCTTTATCAATCAAAACTGACAATAATTTAAAGTTTTTTAAAATTAATTTTGGAATTATATTACACGAATGTAGCTTGTAATATAATTATGTGTGTGTGTGTGTGTGTGTGTGTACACACAAAATGCTCTTTAAGAGATTATCTCTTTTAAAAATACAACTATATAAAATTCTTTAAATTAAAAAAAACATAATGTATATTTGATAGTAAATGACACACAGAAATGTTGTTTATGAATTGAAGCATCAATAATTCATGAGTAGCCTGATATAAAAATTATCCTCGTCAGAACTGACATTCGCAAATCAGGCGACATTGAATTACTCGACTCTCGAGACAGATTGAATTGAATTTGACGAGGAGACAAAAAACATACGTTCATCGAAGGAAGAGCTTTCTTGAACTCCACGGACGCGGATCCGTCGAGGCAACAACGTCAACAATACACCCGCCCACTTCCATAATTACGTTACGCCTAATTAACGCGATCTTTGCGATCGGCGAGGATACGTAAAAAAGTCTATGAGAGACAGACGTGACACTGTCGCGTTCTTGAATATTGAATCTTGAATATTCACCGAACTGATGATAACTGGTGTTAGGAGATAATAGAATTCTCCGATGTCAACAAAGCGCAGAGAATTACTCACACGCTTGTGAAACGGCGCCGTGTAGTGGAAGGCTGCTTGTCGTGATCGTTGGGCCGTGACCGAAGGGTGTGAACAGGGAACGTGCGGATGATGGTCCGCGGACTCGTTGCTCTTCGAACGCAAAGTTATTTTGTCATCGAATCGCACAACGACCAACGATGGAGAAAAACGCTCGTCTCGAAATATCACGCACAATATGGCAGGCCGCGCTTGTCGCTAGCGACGATGGCGACGAGCGAAACGTCAAACCACCTGTCACTCGCTTCAAGTCCGTTCGTCCGTCCGTCCATTAATCTGCTGCAGCGCTATGATCTCATCGTTCGACTCGGTCGATTGATCGATTTTCGACTCGCGCCAACTTCACTCGCTGCGGCGCCACTTCTCGTGGCTCATAGACGTCATAAATCCTGATTCGTCAAAAGAATGGTCTGGTCGCGTCAGAGAGAAACCTGAGAGAGGCCATGCCGGCCTTCTTCCTATTACTGTCGAAATCACTCTACACTACTGCCAGTACATCCATTTTTAATTTGAGAATTACTTGATTATATACATTTTCTGATATTATCGATAAAATTGTATCGTCGAAAGTATATGTGGTTCGCTTCTGTACTAAATCCTCAGGACAGAAGTGTGCCGAATATTCATATAGGAAGGATTGTTTAATGGGTCTTTGAACGAAAAAATTTTAATTTTGCATCTCCTGCATACATATGTAAATAAAAGTTATTGAATTTTAATAAACGAAATTGAAAATTTAAACAATTTAATGAATTTAATTTAATGAATTTTGTCTTATAATATCTTATAAAATTACGAAGATGTTTTTTTAGAAATTATTATTTCTTTATGCAAATTTTCAGCCTGTTTTTACCAAACATAATTATCAGTATCTATATATATCTTTTCTAAAGAAGATCTTAGCTTATTAAAAATAAATTTGTATAAAATTTTAACGTATTATTTAAATTACTTAAAAAATTTATACACATTTTTGCTAAAATCTTCTTTAAAAAATATATATGTATAATTATTTTAGAGAATATATATATATATAACAATAAAATATATATAATTACTTTAGAGAATATATAAATATTTTATAGAATATAAAATTATTTTATTAATTTGAATCATTTAACAATGATTTAAAAATAATCATTCTTATCTAATTCTCAAAAAAATTAAAAGAGTTATTTAATATTTATTATTTTAAATAAATACACTTCTGACTTATTTCTTATTTAATATTTTATGTAAATTTTTGGAAACTATTTTATATTTTTTAAACAAGTCTGTTTTTTACAGATTCCTACGATTTTATATTTTACATAAGCTTCTGGAACTTATTTTATATTTTTTATTTCAAATAATTCATGTATGTTATTTTATCGAGCCATGATCGGCATCATACGTAAATTTAAAGAATTTCTGAAATACAGAATAATTTGCAGTAATAATAACCGAAAAATTAAATAATGATTAACAAGATATTTAGTACTTTTATCCAAAACTGTATTTAGACAATATACTATACAAATTGTTTCACGATATTAAGAAAATTTGTATGTATCTTTATATAAAGAACATATGTATATAGAATATTTTATCAACGTTTATTTAAATATGAATTAAAAAAAACAATGAGACATAATGTTGGAATATCAAAAATACCCCACGCGAATAATTACTAATTACGTTTAAAAGAATTACAAGTAATATAGGATTGTGTCACAGATGCCACAAAGCAAAACGCGAAATGTATGGCGATATCTGTTTGTCGAAATCGTGTAAAATACAAATAATTGAATAAACTGTGAATATTTTTTTTATACGCAATAATTGGGTATTCGATCAGCGCTCGGCGAACAGCCAAGGGAGCGTGTCACATGGCGAGCAGAGTGAGGATTGGGGGAGCGTGCGGCGCGATAGTTGACTACGTCACTTCGGCATTCGTTCGGCGATCTCGGAGGGAGATGGACGTGTTTTACGGTGTCGCATTAATTAATGAAAATTAGATACCTACGAACACGAATTATATAAGGTTGCCTAAAACTAAAGAGTTAATAGGTTTTGTTGCACAGTTTTTTACTTCTTAAATTCATTACACACATACACAACTCGTGGATATTTCATGTATTCTCACATGTACAGTATAAAAATGAAATTCTTATTGTTAGATATTTCAAGTTGTGGCTTTTTATCACTTTGAATCATATAATTCTGTCATTTTCATGTTACTCCGCATTCTTATAATATGAGAAAAGTAACAGATAAATTATATTTAAAATTATAAAATGAATGTCATAAATATGTTCCTCGGTATATCACAAATCACAATATAATTATGATATCACATCAAACGACTCGCGCCGTTAAAATTAAATACATATAAGAAATTCTTTTATTAATTGGAGAACATTAAAAATGTAAAGAATATATTATTTTATTTATTCGTAATATTCATTATTATTTCGATAATTAGACGGTTGGCGCGCGACCTTAGGATGGGAATGGCACGGGATGACATGGAGCGGCATGTCATGTTTACGTTCACGTTACCGTGCAGTTATTCTCTTTACCGAGATTCGTACAAGCAGATAGTCGTGTCGCGTGCGGCTTTTTCACATTACTTTTTGAAATCTTATCGCGAAGAATGCAAATATAATATGAAACATTGTACTTGTGATGAATGAATAATTAATCATACTAGTAATCGTATGTGAATATTCATAAAATACAACATTTCGTATTATATCTAGCATTTTTTGCGATTATTATGTGTTTCAAAAAGAAATGTAAAGAAGAGCAGCATGCGACATTGCAGCTACTTGTCTGTACAAACATATCACACGAGTTATAAAAAAGCAACGTTAATATGAATATTCTCATACAAATAATTCCTGCTTTCACAATTAATATAGTTTAATAATTTAATTAATTTTTTGTGCCTTTCGTACTATTCGTTTAAAAATTAAACGTAATTTTGAAACTATTTATCGATAATAAAAAAGAAATATTTCTCTTTTTTTATTAATCTCTAATCCATTTCATTGACTCTAATCATATCTTACAGACATCATCTATAAATAAAAGATTCAATTCTTTTATCTGTTCTGAATTTCACAATGATAAAGAATTGGAGATGTGTGTTTGATATTCATTTCTAAAAGTTAACCGATTGCATAGTAATATAGATAATAGCTATATGTTACATTTTTTCAGATTCCCTCTCACAAATACGACGTAGTGAGAGGACTCAGAGGTATCCAGAGGATATTTATGTACACGAAAAGAACGGTTTTTCTCAAAACATTTTCAGATCTTGAATGATATGTCTAGATAAATTTTTAGATATTGAGTAAAATCGTTCTCTTCGTGTAAAAATCTAACGGAGAAGCTAACGTACCCTCGTCGCCGACTTACTTGAAAATGAACCACAGCCGGTTCGTCGCATCGCGCGTTTGTTTCGGAAGTGCCGTTCAAGTCATCGGACTCAAGTTATAGTCGCGCAAGTGAGTAAAGTGCATTATTCGCGAGTGTTTTGCGCGAGTGTCAAGTACGAGAGGATGTCAACCATATTCTAAGAGGAAGAGGAGGAGATCTGAAAGAGACACCGGTGGAGAAACTTTTCGGTAAATTATTTTTTACTTATGTAAAAAATTAATCTTTTTTGCTTGTTTTTAAATCATTTTATTTGACAGTGATATAAAAATGATTGTTTTTAAATTATTGTTAAATAAAATAATTGAAATTTATATTCTATAAAATAATTATATATTTTCTTTAAAGTAATATATATATATTCTCTATAAAATAATTATACATATATATTTTTTAAAGAAGATCTTAGCAAAAATAAATATATATAAAATTTTTAAGTAATTTAAATAATACTTTAAAATTTTATACAAATTTATTTTTGCTAAAATCTTTTTTAGAGAATATATATATATATAAATGCTAGTAATTATATTTGGTAAAAACGGGCTGAAAATTTGCATAAAGAAATTAACATAATATTATAAGACTTCGTAATATTATAAGACAAAATTTACTAAATTAATTTGTTTAAATTTTCAATTTCATTTATTAAAATTCAACAACTTTTATTTACATATATGTAGGAGATGCGAAATTAAAATTTTTTTTGTTCAAAGACTCATTAAACTATTCCTCCTATAAATAATCGGCACGCTTCTGCCCAAGGATTTAGTACAGAGACGAACCATATCTACTTTCGACGATACGATTTTATCGATAGTATCAGAAAATGATAGTATCAGAATATAGTCACGTAGTTTCCAAATTGAAAATGGATGTACTGACGGTATGGCTAATTTTAATAACAGGAAGAAGGTCGGAATGGTCTTTCTCTCTGAATTGTCAGTTTCTAAGGCCGGAATCAGACTACACATTAAAGAATGAGATTGAAGATTGAAAGATTAAAGTTTGATCAGAACAAAAGAAGCCAAAATTTCTTTCTTCTCATTGGTGAAATTTCAATCTTTAATCTCAATCTTTAATGCATAGTCTGATTCCGGCCTAAAGCAGTTTATTTATATAATAAAAAATAATGAGTTAGACCAATATTACATGCGTTTTTTGTTGACAAATTTTTCATGTCGATTATAGGATAAAGAGGTTCCTCTCTCCTTAGGCTCTCCGCACAATAAAAGGAACAGAGAATAGAGAACAAAATTAAGAATTTCAACCTATCAGAAATTATGTATTGTGGAATACATAGTTTCTGATAGATTGAAATTATTTTCTATTTTCTGTTCCCTGTTCCTTTTATTGTGCGGAGATCTTAAGGCCAATACATGCGTCCATTTTTTGGAAAAAGTACGTTTTTTGGAAAAAGAACGATAACGAGTTATTTTTATGAAGTAACGTGCCTGAGATTAATCTAGATTAATAGAAATGGACATAAAAGACAAGCCAATCAGGATTCAATGACTCTCCTTTTCGCTCATAATTTCATGTTATGTTTCGCGTCTAGTTGTTTCTTGTGCTTATGAACAACATTTATGCCTAATTCACATTGGACGCAGCAAGCAACCAATCAGCAAGATGATATTATTTACGTCACTGCAAATATCGCCTCTCTGATTGGTTGTTGCTCCGCTAGTTGACGCTTGCTGCGTCCAGGGTGAATTAATGAAGTACTGCGTAGTCAGCGTCAGTCAATGTAGTGTGCACTTTAGTGTTCATTTCAGTTCACTGTAAATCCAAACGGGTAGGAACGATTTTCACGTAAAATAGCATATATATTTAGAAAAAAAAACAGAAAGCAGGAAATCTTAAGATAATCGATATCACGGTCGTGACAGACTGTTCGAATTATCACCGAAAGGGCATATAATAGTTGTTTTAGCCGCTCCGGAATTCTCCGCCCTCTTTATCACTCTTCGCATATTGGTAAGATTCAATACATGTCGACAGCAATTGTGAAAATTTGTACGACGCATATGTCGAGTAAAATAAAACTTTTCTGAGTCACGTGTGATGGAATAGTATTCAGATTTATTTAGAACTTTTTTTTTATGAAATGCTGATTCGTAAACATTTTGTCTAATGATTTGTCTCTCTTTGTTCACTTAATTGTTGATTTGTGTTGTGTGTAAAAAGGGTATAGTATATATTTGTTTGTAAAAATAAGAAGAGTTACGTGATTAGCTTTTACTTTAATACTATTTTTGTATTTATCAAATGACTTTTGTTCACGTGGTAAACTATAAATGTCAAAATGTACGATATTTTCTGATCTATAAACAAATGAATAATTATTTCTATAATCAACTATGTAAAGCATGCAAAATTATAGATAATCTATTTGTGTATCGATTATTGTTTCATATATTTTAACATTTTTAGTTTGTCATATATTTAGAGATGATGTTCCAAATTAAAAAAAATGAATTTAAAGTCATTTAGTGATTATAAAATTATGATCAAATTAACTATAAAGGCTAGCTTTTTATGTAGCTCTTCTTACTGTTCCAATAAGCGTCAGTAAACTTATTGATGAAATGGAAGTTGAACGAACTCCATATTATAGTCATAGTATATTCTGGTACGTTCTAGTATAGTATATGTTTTAGTACATGTTATAGCCTATGAACTTCATTAATGTTTTGAAATGCAATACTAGTCGATTCTTCCAAAAATTTCTGGATGTTTTTCATTCTTATTGATCAATCAAAATTTTTGATATATATGAGTATAGTATTTATATATAAATAATAACTGAGTAAATATAAATAAAATATATATATAAATAAAATATATATATAAGTAAAATATATAAGTAAAATATATATAAATAATAACTGAATATATTTTTAATATATTCAATTATTATTTTTTAGGTTGTTTTAATAATTTTAATTTTGTGTAATATTAATCAATAAGTATAATTGACCTATTGATTTTGCAATAAGGTATTATACACTAAAGGTATTTAAATGATGTGATGATCCTTTTAAACTCTCTGGACCTTGTCTAATGTTTATAACATTCAATTCATAAATTGCATTGATAAGTTAAAATTTTAATAGATATGTTCCAAATTGTACACCAATTAGCACACAGGAATAATTCTCATGTCAGATATATCAGATAATATCTAATAATATCAGATTAGCAGTTGTGTAGAGAGGTCTAACACTATTTATTTAAATATGTGTTACACATATCCATCATCTATTACAGATTGTTTTAGCTGACTATTACAGATGCCATACATTCTAGTACGTGGCAACCTAGCATCGTACAGTCATAAATATCCCTGGAGGGTTTTAGTGTCAGGGCTTAAAGGTACGAAGACTCCTACATTTGCCCTTACACAAATATATATGTTACTTTTTTGCTTTTTCAAACTTTTCAATTAAATAAAGTGCCCCACGATTCGTGAATTATGTTTGAAAATTCTATCTGACGTTTCTTTTGTAATCTTTCTACATAATAAAAATCTTTCTACGTAATAAAAATAATACACGTAATAACACAAGATAGTAAAATATTCTTAGGATAAATTGACACATCTTTGAAGATTAGAGGAGATAATATTGTGGCTAGAAATATTGCAGGTGTAATAAAGCAACAATTTTTTAGGTACAAATAATATTCAATTATGTTATAGCGGCTGACATAGAGCAATTGAGTCGGTTCTCCACTATAGGATATTGCGACGACTCAACGATAGTATATTTGCAACATCCTTGCATAATATTGACTGCTTTAGAGGTACTCGGTTACAAAGTCGTCGCATCATCCAGTACTAGCATTAAGCAGGATTATAATGAGTACATGTGGACTATGAGAAAAGAATTCTCAGAACCTGAACCCGATACTGTTGTAAAAAAAGCTGGTATGGCGAAATATATTGCTGCTTCAAGAGCACTTAACATTGCATAGATATTCATTAGGCACAACCATTCTAATGCTTCTAAGATAAAGCTCACTTACTTCATTATCTAATCTGATTTAACAATCTTAGCTTACTCTCGCAATGTAAACAAGTTGTTACAGCATGTACATACATTAATTCAGGGACAGCATGTTGCACTGAAATTAGCAGCATGCACGCATTGAATCATTATTGGTACTTTTGGGATGAATAATTACTATTAATTCCTCTGGAAAGTAAATACAGTGAAGGAGTTTAACAAAAAAATTAATTAAATACATTTCTACATAGATTACGTTGTGAGAAAACATTCATTGATACAAGTATGTTGATACAGAAAATAATGAATACATATTTAATGAG
>Ga0157363_1001241_pt1 | contig 21101 bp, 21 predicted proteins | sample AttsexASBM1_FD_111477 | JGI IMG/M metagenome (GOLD analysis project Ga0157363, IMG submission 111477) | Fungus gardens microbial communities from leaf cutter ant in Ribeirão Preto, State of São Paulo, Brazil - Atta sexdens ASBM1 | ecosystem: Host-associated > Fungi > Mycelium > Unclassified ... | reverse complement strand
TGAATCGCGTCAATGCCGGCTCGCAGCTGGTCGGCACGGCGGGCGAGACCATGAGCGACATCGTCAGCGCGGTCACGCGCGTCACCGACATCATGGGCGAAATCGCCTCGGCGTCGGACGAGCAGAGCCGCGGCATCGACCAGGTGGGTCAGGCGGTGACCGAGATGGATCGCGTGACGCAGCAGAACGCCTCGCTGGTGGAGGAGTCGGCGGCGGCGGCGGCCTCGCTGGAGTCGCAGGCGAGCCGTCTCAGCCAGTCGGTGGCGGTGTTCAAGATCCCGCGCGCGGCAGCAGCGGTCGGCACCCGACACGTGCAGATTGCGGCGCCCGCGCTCAGCCTGGCTTCCGCCGCACCGCGCAAGGCGCTGGCCGCGCCCGGCAGCGACGCCAACTGGGAAACCTTCTAAGCGCTACCTGCATGCCGGGCATCCGCCCGGCATGCTATTTTTCCTCTTCAGCCGTGCTCCCCGCTTTTAAAACCTACATAACTGTAAAAACCGTTAAACCCGCTCAGATCTGACGCTGGCGCGCCGATAGAGAGCCTGCACGTTTTTTTAATGATCCCCGGGAAAAATATATGTTGAAACGCATTAAAGTGGTGACCAGCCTGATCGCCGTGCTGGCTATTTTTAGCCTGCTGCAGCTGACGTCGGGCGGGCTGTTCTGGTCGGCACTGCAGAAAGACAAAGAGGCGTTCGCGCTGGCGCAGGTCTCTACGAATAACGTCACGGCGATGACCGACGCCTGGATCGCGCTTAACCAGACGCGCATTACCCTCAACCGCGCCATGCTGCGCCTGCAGAGCAGCACCGCGGCGCAGATCAACGGCGGCCCGCTGGACGAGCTGGTTAAACAGACCGAACAGCAGCTGGCGCTGGCCGATCGCAATTTTAAAATCTACTACGATTTGCCCGCTACGCCGGGGCTGGAGGTGGCGCTGCGCGATCGGCTGGAGGCGCAGTACGCCAGCTATCACGACGGCCTGGCCGGCATGCTGGAGCGCCTGAAGGCGCGCGATCTGGACGGGATGTTCCGCTTCAATATCGAACAGATCCAAAACACGATGCAGGCCGCCTACAGCGACTGGCGCGCGAAGCAGACCACGCTCGCCGCGCAGGGCGCGGAGCAGAACCAGCGCGCATTCACCCAGATGATGTGGCTGCTGGCGACGGTGGCGCTGCTGGTGATCGGCGTGGTGGCGGTCTGCTGGTTTGGCCTGCGTCAGGTGCTGATCCAGCCGCTGCACCAGCTGCTGACCCATATCCGCACCATTGCGGCGGGAGATCTGACCCAGCCGATCGCGGTGGAAGGGCGCAATGAAATGAGCCAGCTGGCGAACGGGCTGCAGGAGATGCAGCAGTCGCTGGTGCGCACCGTCAGCAACGTGCGCGACGGCTCCGACGCCATCCTGAGCGGCGCCAGCGAAATTTCGGCGGGCAACAACGATCTCTCCGCGCGCACCGAACAGCAGGCGGCATCGCTGGAGCAGACCGCCGCCAGCATGGAGCAGCTCACCGCCACTGTGAAGCAGAACGCCGAGAACGCCCGTCAGGCGTCCCAGCTGGCGCTCAGCGCCTCGGAAACCGCGCGTAAAGGCGGCGATGTGGTAGACGGCGTGGTGAAAACCATGAGCGATATTGCCGGCAGCTCGAAGAAGATTGCCGATATTACCGGCGTCATCGACGGCATCGCCTTTCAGACCAATATCCTGGCGCTGAACGCGGCGGTGGAAGCGGCGCGCGCCGGCGAGCAGGGCCGCGGCTTCGCCGTGGTAGCGGGCGAGGTGCGCAGCCTGGCGCAGCGCAGCGCCCAGGCGGCGAAAGAGATTAAGTCGCTGATTGAGGACTCGGTAAATCGCGTCAACGCCGGCTCGCAGCTGGTCGGCACGGCGGGCGAGACCATGAGCGACATCGTCGGCGCGGTGACGCGCGTCACCGACATCATGGGCGAGATCGCCTCAGCGTCGGACGAGCAGAGCCGCGGCATCGACCAGGTTGGTCAGGCGGTAACGGAGATGGATCGCGTCACCCAGCAGAACGCCTCGCTGGTAGAGGAGTCTGCTTCGGCGGCCGCCTCGCTGGAAGATCAGGCGAGCCGCCTCAGCCAGTCGGTGGCGGTGTTTACCATCCCACGCGCCGCGCAGGCGGCGCGCGTAGCGTCGCGCGCGGTGCCAGCCGCGCCGGTACGCAAGGCGCTGGCCGCGCCCGCGGGCGGCGATAACTGGGAAACCTTTTAACCCGCAACGCACTGCCCGCAGGGAAGCGGGCCTCTTTAATCCCGCCTGTTGCCGCGCCGAGGGCGCGCGCCTTTTCATTTTCACGCCAGCTGGTCCAACCCCGCGCCGCCTGCATAAAGATCCCCTCGCTGAGGCCGATAACAGGTGAGATCCGCCAACCAATGAGGTGTTTATGTTTAATCGAGTACGCGTTATCTCCGGGCTGCTGGGTGTGCTGGCGCTGTTTGTTCTGCTCCAGCTGGTTTCCGGAAGCGCTTTTTTCAATACGGTAAAAGCTGACAAAGAGAATTTTGCTTATAACCAGCGTCTCGCGACGCTACAGCAGGCGATGGGCACCTCATGGGTTTCCCTGGTACAGGCGCGCAATACCCTGAACCGGGCCGGCATCCGCTACCTGCTGGACAGCCAGCAGGCGGGTTCCGGCGCGACGGTGCAGGATCTGGTGGCGCTGGCCAACCAGGAGCTGAAGGTTGCCGATCAAGGCTTCGCCGACTTTAACGCCAACCTGTCGGAAAAGGGCAAAACCGCCGAGAACGTGCTGACGCTGCAGGCGAACTATAAAGCCTACCGCGACGCGCTGACCGAGCTGACCGGCTTCCTTGCCGCCGGTAACTTCAAGGGCTTTGTCGACCAGCCGACGCAGGGTTTTCAGGATAAGTTTGAAAACGATTACAACGCCTGGCAGAGCCATAACCAGCTGCTGGCGAAGCAGGGCATCGACGCCAATAACGCCGCTTACAACCATGCCATTCTTATGGCGATCGGCCTGGTAATCGCCTCGCTGCTGATCAGCCTGCTGGTCTGGACGGTCATGCGCAGCGCGCTGATCGGCCCGCTGAAGCTGAGCATTGAGCATATCCGCCATATCGCACACGGCGACCTGACGCAGCCGATTACCTATAGCGTTCGCAACGAGCTGGGCGACCTGCTTGAGGCCCTGCAGGAGATGCAGCAGGCGCTGGTGCGCACCGTCTCCACCGTACGCGACGGCGCGGACGCCATCTATACCGGCGCCAGCGAAATCGCCATCGGCAATAACGATCTCTCGTCGCGCACCGAAGAGCAGGCGGCGTCGCTGGAGCAGACCGCCGCCAGCATGGAGCAGCTGACCGCGACGGTGAAACAGAACGCCGAGAACGCCCGTCAGGCGTCACAGCTGGCGCTGAGCGCCTCAGAAACCGCGCAGAAGGGCGGCAAAGTGGTGGACGGCGTGGTGAAAACCATGAGCGACATCGCGGGCAGCTCGAAGAAGATTGCCGATATCACCAGCGTCATCGACGGCATCGCCTTCCAGACCAACATTCTGGCGCTGAACGCGGCGGTGGAAGCGGCGCGCGCAGGCGAACAGGGCCGCGGCTTCGCGGTGGTGGCGGGCGAAGTGCGCAGCCTGGCGCAGCGCAGCGCCCAGGCGGCGAAAGAGATTAAAGCGCTGATCGAGGACTCCGTGGCGCGCGTCGATACCGGCTCGGTGCTGGTAGAGAGCGCGGGCGAGACCATGCATGACATCGTTAGCGCGGTGACGCGCGTCACCGACATCATGGGCGAGATCGCCTCGGCGTCGGACGAGCAGAGCCGCGGCATCGATCAGGTCGGCCTCGCGGTGACGGAGATGGATCGCGTCACCCAGCAGAACGCCGCGCTGGTGGAAGAGTCCGCTTCGGCGGCTGCTTCGCTGGAAGATCAGGCCAGCCGACTGAAACAGGCAGTTTCTGTGTTCAATATTGGTAAAGAATTTGTCGCCCAGGCCGTTAACAGAACTACGGCGTCGAAAAGTTTACGACTGGACGCGCTGGCTGCGGCCTCCCGCGCGCCGGCTGTTCGCAGCGACGACAACTGGGAAACCTTTTAACCGCCTGGATGGTCGGGCCGGCGGCAACGCCGCCCGACATAGCAGCAGAATTTAATGAATTAAGTACAGTGCCAGGTGACCTGAAATGAAGAAATCGACGTTACTGGATCAAACCGAAGCGACAACGCTGCTCTCGCAGATGGTGCAGCGTCTGCCGCTTTCGGATACACACTTTCGTCGTATCAGCCAGCTGATCTATCAGCGCGCTGGCATTGTGCTGGCCGACCACAAGCGCGAGATGGTCTACAACCGTCTGGTGCGTCGCCTGCGCACGCTGAACATCGACGACTTCGGCCGCTATCTGGCGCTGCTGGAAAACGACGTCAACAGCGCAGAGTGGCAGGCTTTTATCAACGCACTGACCACCAACCTGACGGCGTTTTTCCGCGAGGCGCACCATTTCCCCATTCTGGCGGAACACGCGCGCAAGCGCGCGGGCAGCTTTAACGTCTGGTGCGCCGCCGCCTCGACCGGCGAAGAGCCTTACTCCATCGCCATGACGCTGGCGGAAACGTTGGGCGCCGGACCGGGCAAGTTCCAGGTGCACGCCAGCGATATCGATACTCAGGTGCTGGAGAAGGCGATTTCCGGCGTCTATCGGCAGGAAGAGCTGCGCACGCTGTCGCAGCAGCAGATGCAGCGCTTTTTCCTACGCGGCACAGGCCCGCATGACGGCATGGTGCGGGTGCGTCCGGAACTGGCGAACAGCGTTAACTTCGCCCAGCTTAACCTGCTGGCGAACGAGTGGGCGCTGCCGGGACCGTTCGATGCGATCTTCTGCCGCAACGTAATGATCTATTTCGATAAAGAGACGCAGGAAAAGATTCTGCGCCGTTTTGTTCCCCTGCTGAAGCCGGGCGGACTGCTGTTTGCCGGTCATTCAGAGAACTTTAGTCAGATCAGCAAAGAGTTCTGGCTGCGTGGACAAACCGTCTATGGACTGACGAAGGAAAGATGATGAGCAAAATCACCGTAATGTGCGTGGACGACTCCGCGCTGATGCGCCAGTTGATGACCGAAATCATCAACAGTCATCCCGATATGGAGATGGTGGCGACAGCGCCCGATCCGCTGGTCGCCCGCGATTTAATCAAGCAGTACAACCCGCAGGTGCTGACGCTGGACGTGGAGATGCCGCGCATGGACGGCCTCGACTTTCTCGAGAAGCTGATGCGTCTGCGCCCGATGCCGGTGGTGATGGTGTCGTCGCTGACCGGCAAAGGCTCGGAGATCACCCTGCGCGCGCTGGAGCTGGGGGCGGTGGATTTCGTCACCAAGCCGCAGCTCGGCATCCGCGAAGGGATGCTCTCCTACAGCCAGACGATCGCCGACAAGATCCGCGCGGCGGCGCGCGCGCAGCTGCACGCCCGGCCGATGATGCCGGCGCCGGCGACCTTAAAGGCTGGTCCGCTGCTGAGCAGCGAAAAGCTGATCGCCATCGGCTCTTCGACCGGCGGCACCGAAGCGATTCGCCACGTGCTGCAGCCGCTGCCGCCGACCAGTCCGGCGCTGATGATCACCCAGCATATGCCGCCGGGCTTTACCAAATCCTTCGCCGATCGCCTGAACAAGCTCTGTCAAATCACGGTGAAAGAGGCGGAGGACGGCGAGCGCATTCTGCCTGGGCACGCCTATATCGCCCCTGGCGCGATGCATATGGAGCTGGCGCGCAGCGGCGCCAACTATGTCGTGAAACTGAATGAAGGGCCGCCGGTGAACCGCCACAAACCCTCTGTGGACGTGCTGTTCAAATCGGTGGCCATTAACGCCGGACGTAACGCGGTGGGCGTCATCCTCACCGGCATGGGCAACGACGGCGCGGCGGGCATGCTGGAAATGCATCGCGCCGGCGCCTGGACCATCGCACAGAGCGAAGCCTCCTGCGTGGTTTTTGGAATGCCGCGAGAAGCCATCGCCAGCGGCGGTGTAAGCGAAGTCGTGGATTTAGGCAACATCAGCCAGCATATGCTGGCAAAAATTAGCGCCGGACAGGCACTGCGTATTTAACAGGCCCGTCCTGCCGGGCGAGATAACACAGGAGTAATTATGGCTGATAAAAACATGCGCTTTTTGGTGGTGGACGACTTCAACACGATGCGTCGTATTGTGCGTAACCTGCTAAAAGAGCTGGGCTTCAATAACGTCGAAGAAGCGGAAGATGGTGTAGACGCGCTGGGCAAGCTGAAAGCGGGCGGTTTCGACTTCGTGATCTCCGACTGGAACATGCCGAACATGGATGGCCTGCAGCTGCTGCAGACCATTCGCGCCGACGCCGCGCTGGGCAAGCTGCCGGTGCTGATGGTGACTGCAGAAGCGAAGAAAGAGAACATTATCGCCGCCGCACAGGCCGGCGCCAGCGGCTACGTGGTGAAGCCTTTTACCGCCGCTACGCTGGAAGAGAAGTTAGGCAAGATCTTCGAAAAACTGGGCATGTAAGGAGATGTGATGAGCGACCTTCCGAAACCAACTGAGGATGCCTCGGCACACGACATCATTGCTCGCATCGGCTCTCTGACGCGCATGCTGCGCGACAGTCTGCGCGAGCTAGGGCTGGATAAAGCCATCGCCGATGCGGCTGAAGCCATTCCCGATGCCCGCGATCGTCTGGATTATGTGGTGCAGATGACGGCGCAGGCCGCCGACCGTGCGCTGAACTGCGTCGAAGCGGCGCAACCGCATCAGGATAAAATGGAAGCCGGGGCAACCCAGCTGAAGGGCGTTGGGACCAATGGTTTGAGAACCCGATTGAACTGGCCGATGCGCGGGAGTTGGTGACGGATACGCGCGCATTCCTCAGCGAAGTGCCAGATCATACCGCCTTTACCAACAAGCAGCTGCTTGAAATCATGATGGCGCAGGATTTCCAGGACCTGACCGGTCAGGTTATCAAGCGCATGATGGATGTGATCCAGGAGATTGAGCGCCAGCTGTTGATGGTGCTGCTGGAGAACATGCCGGAAGTCAGCGCCGAGAAGCGTCAGGAGGGCACCAGCCTGCTGAACGGTCCGCAGATCCACGCCGATGCACCGGGCGTGGTGGCGAACCAGGATCAGGTTGACGACCTGCTGGATAGCTTAGGATTTTAACCCCGCGTGGCCAGCCTTCAGGCTGGCCACGGCTTGCCATAAGCGGGACTGCCTTCCAGGCGGTCCCGCGCCTCATTCCCAAACTCATCCGCCAAAGAACGCCTCTTTTCCCCGTTTTATCTTCGCTTTAACCAAAGCCAAATTTGGCATTCTATGCTCAGAATTCCTACCCACTGAGGTTTGTCGTGGCTGAAGAGAGCGACGAGGACAAAACAGAATCGCCCACACCCCACCGACTTGAAAAGGCGCGTGAAGAGGGGCAGATCCCGCGTTCGCGCGAGCTGACGTCGGTGCTGATGCTGCTGGCGGGACTGATGGTCCTCTGGCTGGGCGGCACGCTGATGGCGCGCCAGCTGGCGGCGATGGTCGCCTCCGGCCTGCGCTTCGACCACAGCATGGTGAACGACAGCAAGCTGATTATCGGCCATATCAGCAGCCTGGTCGGCCAGGCGGTCATGGCGCTGCTGCCGCTAATGGGCGGGCTGGTGCTGGTGGCGATCGCCGCGCCGATGCTGCTGGGCGGCATCGTGCTCAGCGGCAAATCGATCAAGATGGACTTCAAAAAGCTCAATCCGCTGCCCGGCTTCGCCCGCATGTTCGCCGCCCAGGCCTGGACCGAGCTCTTTAAGGGCATCCTGAAGGCGATTCTGGTGGGCAGCGTCGGCGGCTGGTACATCTGGTCACACTGGCCGGAGATGCTGCGGCTGATCAGCCAGTCGCCCACCAATGCGCTGATGCACGGGCTGGGAATGATCGCCGCCTGCTGCGCGCTGGTGATCCTTGGCCTGATCCCAATGGTGGGCTACGACGTTTTCTGGCAGCTCTACAGCTACTACAAAAAGCTGCGCATGTCGCGCCAGGAGATCCGCGACGAATTCAAACAGCAGGAGGGCGACCCGCACGTCAAAGGGCGCATTCGCCAGGCGATGCGCGCCGCCGCGCGCCGCCGCATGATGGCCGATGTGCCTAAGGCGGACGTGATCGTGACCAACCCGACGCACTACTCGGTGGCGCTGCAGTACAACGAGAACAAGATGAGCGCGCCGAAAGTGGTGGCGAAAGGCGCGGGCGAGGTGGCGTTGAAGATCCGGGAAATCGCCGCAGAGCATCGCATTCCGCTGCTGGAGGCGCCGCCGCTGGCGCGCGCCCTCTACCGGCACACTGAAATCGGCCAGCAGATCCCCGGCGCGCTTTACGCGGCGGTGGCGGAAGTGCTGGCCTGGGTCTGGCAGCTGCGCCGCTGGAAGCGCGAAGGCGGCCTGATCCCAAACAAACCGAAAAACCTGCCGGTCCCGGCAGAGATGGACTTTGCAGGAGAGAAGCGAAACGATGGCTAACCTGGCCGCAAAACTGCGTTTACCGAACAACCTGAAAGATACACAGTGGCAGGTGCTTGCCGGTCCCGTGTTAATCATGATGATCCTGTCGATGATGGTGCTGCCGTTGCCCGCCTTCATCCTCGATCTGCTGTTCACCTTTAACATCGCGCTCTCGATTATGGTGCTGCTGGTGGCGATGTTCACCCAGCGCACGCTGGAGTTCGCCGCCTTCCCGACCATCCTGCTCTTCTCGACGCTGCTGCGCCTGGCGCTGAACGTCGCCTCGACGCGTATCATTTTAATGGAAGGGCACACCGGCGCGGGCGCGGCGGGACGGGTGGTCGAGGCGTTCGGCCACTTCCTCGTCGGCGGCAACTTCGCCATCGGCATCGTGGTGTTCGTTATCCTGGTGGTGATCAACTTCATGGTTATCACCAAAGGCGCAGGGCGTATCGCGGAAGTGGGCGCGCGCTTTGTGCTTGACGGCATGCCGGGTAAACAGATGGCGATCGACGCCGACCTGAACGCCGGCCTGATCGGCGAACAGGAGGCGAAAACGCGCCGTAGCGAAGTGACGCAGGAAGCGGACTTCTACGGCTCGATGGACGGCGCCAGTAAGTTTGTGCGCGGCGACGCCATCGCCGGCATTCTCATTATGGTGATTAACGTGATCGGCGGACTGCTGGTCGGCGTGGTGCAGCACGGCATGGACATTGGCCACGCCGCCGAGACCTATACGCTGTTGACCATCGGCGACGGCCTGGTGGCGCAGATCCCGGCGCTGGTGATCTCAACCGCGGCGGGCGTGATCGTCACCCGCGTCGGCACCGATCAGGATGTCGGCGAGCAGATGGTGGGGCAGCTGTTCAATAACCCGCGCGTGATGCTGCTCAGCGCCGGCGTGCTCGGCCTGCTCGGCATGGTGCCCGGCATGCCGAACTTCGTGTTTCTGCTGTTTACCGGCGCGCTGCTCGGTCTGGCCTGGTGGATGCGCGGCCGCGAGATGGAGGCGAAGAAGAATCCGGAAGCCGCCAGCAGCGCGGTGATGAAAGCCTCCGATACGCCTGCCAACACCGAAGCCTCCTGGACCGACGTGCAGCTCGAGGACACGCTGGGCATGGAGGTCGGCTATCGCCTGATCCCGATGGTGGACAGCACGCAGAACGGCGAGCTGCTGGGCCGTATCCGCAGCATCCGTAAAAAGGTGGCGCAGGATGTTGGCTTCCTGCCGCCGGTGGTGCATATCCGCGACAACATGGAGCTGCCGCCGGCGCGCTACCGCATTCTGATGAAAGGGGTCGAGATCGGCAGCGGCGATGCCTATCCTGGCCGCTGGATGGCGATCAACCCCGGCACGGCGGCGGGCACGCTGCCGGGCGAGGCGACGGTCGATCCGGCGTTCGGCCTGGCGGCCATCTGGATCGACAGCGCGCTGAAAGAGCAGGCGCAGATCCAGGGCTTTACCGTGGTGGAGGCGAGCACCGTGGTGGCGACGCACCTTAACCACCTGATTGGCCAGTACGCCAGCGAGCTGTTTGGGCGTCAGGAGGCGCAGCAGCTGCTCGATCGCGTCAGCCAGGAGATGCCGAAGCTGACGGAAGATCTGGTGCCAGGCGTTATCACCCTGACGACGCTGCACAAGGTGCTGCAAAACCTGCTGATCGAGCGCGTCTCGATTCGCGATATGCGCACCATTATCGAAACGCTGGCGGAACACGCGCCGGTGCAGAACGATCCGCAGGAGTTGACCAGCGTGGTCCGCGTCGCGCTGGGCCGCGCCATTACCCAGCAGTGGTTCCCGGGCAATGACGAAGTGCAGGTGATCGGCCTCGATACCACGCTGGAGCGCTTGCTGCTGCAGGCGCTGCAGGGCGGCGGCGGGCTGGAGCCGGGGCTGGCCGACCGACTGTTGGAGCAGGCGCAGGCCGCGCTTCAGCGTCAGGAGATGCTGGGCGCGCCGCCGGTGCTGCTGGTCAACCATCCGCTGCGCGCGCTGCTGGCGCGTTTCCTGCGCCGCAATCTGCCGCAGCTGGTGGTGCTCTCCAATATGGAGCTGACCGACAATCGTCATATCCGTATGACCGCCACCATCGGAGGCAAGTAATGCGTTATGGGCTGTGGGGTCTGGCGCTGCTGTCGCTGACGGCGCTGCCGCTTTACGCCGCGTCGGGCGCGTGGCACGCCAGCGTTAGCGGCCCGCCGTTGAGCAACCGCGGCGCCTGGGTGAAGTCAAAGCCGCTGCATGCGCCGCCGGGCGTCTCCGGCACGGTGAATATGATTAGCTGGCGCTATCAGCTCACCGGCGCGGCGCCGTCGGGATTGCAGGTGAAGCTCTGCGGCGCGCAGCGCTGCGCCTCGCTGGAGGGCGGCAGCGGCGCAACGCGCGAGCTGGCCTCGCTGGATGCCAGCGAAACGCTCTATATGGTGTTCGGCGTGGCGGGCAGGGGCGCATTGCCGCCGGGGTTGCAGGTGCTGAGCAGCGAAGTGATGGTGAATTACCAGAATTAAAAAACCCCGCTGCGGCGGGGTTTTTTGTGGCTAAGGTGCAAACGCGGATAGCGTGGTCCGATCGCAAAGTCGCTCAAGGCATCACTGCGCGCTCGGCCCGCGACATCCATGTCGCGGGACGCTTTGCTCTTCGGTCCACGCTATCCACTCGTCAAGTCCGCTAGCCGTTTATTACATACGCTCGACGGTCTTGATGCCGAGGGTATCCAGACCCTGCTTAAGCGTCTTCGCCGTTAGCGCGGCCAGCTGCAGGCGGCTCTGGCGCGTCGTCTCATCCTCTGCGCTGAGGATCGGGCAGTGCTCGTAGAAGCCGGAGAACAGCCCCGCCAGATCGTAAAGATAGGCGCACATCACGTGCGGCGTGCCGTCGCGCGCCACCTGGGTAATGGTCTCTTCGAACTGCAGCAGGCGCGTCGCCAGCTGCGCCTCGCGATCCTCCGTAATCGCCAGCGGCGCGTCGATGCTGTCGACGTCGACGCCCGCTTTACGGAACACAGAGAGCACACGGGTGTAAGCGTACTGCATATAGGGCGCGGTATTACCCTCGAACGCCAGCATATTGTCCCAGTCGAAAATGTAATCGGTGGTGCGGCTCTTCGACAGATCGGCATACTTCACCGCGCCGATGCCGACCACTTCCGCCAGCTGCTGCAGCTCCGCTTCACTCATCTCCGGGTTCTTCTCGCGCACCAGCGCCAGCGCGCGATCGTGCGCCTCGTCCAGCAGATCGGCAAGCTTGATGGTGCCGCCGCTGCGGGTTTTAAACGGACGGCCGTCCTTGCCCAGCATCATGCCGAAGGCGTGGTGCTCCAGCGGAACGGATTCCGGCACGTAGCCCGCTTTGCGCACGATAGTCCACGCCTGCTGCAGATGCTGATGCTGGCGCGAATCGATGTAGTAGAGCACGCGATCGGCCTTCAGCGTCTCATAACGATATTTGGCGCAGGCGATATCAGTGGTGGTGTAAAGGTAGCCGCCATCTTTCTTCTGGATGATGACCCCCATCGGTTCGCCTTCTTTATTTTTGAACTCGTCGAGGAACACCACGGTCGCGCCTTCGCTGGTCACCGCCAGCCCTTTGGCGCGCAGATCGTCGACAATGCCCGGCAGCATGTCGTTATAGAGGCTTTCTCCCATCACATCTTTGCGCGTCAGGGTCACGTTAAGGCGGTCGTAAATCAGCTGATTCTGGCCCATAGTGATATCGACCAGCTTCTTCCACATGGTGCGGCAATATTCGTCGCCGCCCTGCAGCTTGACCACATAGGCGCGCGCGCGCTCGGCGAAGGCTTCGTCTTCGTCGTAGGTGCGTTTCGCTTCGCGGTAGAAGGCTTCGAGGTCGGCGAGCGCGATCTCTTCATGATGCTCGTTCTGCTGCTTTTCAAGATAGGCGATCAGCATGCCGAACTGCGTGCCCCAGTCGCCCACATGGTTGGCGCGGATCACGTTATGGCCCAGAAACGACAGGGTGCGCACGGCGGCATCGCCGATAATGGTGGAGCGGACGTGGCCGACATGCATCTCCTTCGCCACGTTCGGCGCGGAGTAGTCGACAACGATGGTGTGCGGCTCAACGGCGGCGACGCCCAGACGCGGCTGCGTCAGCGCCTGCTTCGCCTGCGCGGCCAGCCAGTCGCGATCGAGGAAAATATTGATGAAGCCTGGCCCGGCGATCTCCACCTTGCTGGCGATGCCGTTCAGGTCAAGATGCGTCATCACACTTTCAGCCAGCTGTCGCGGTGCCTGACCCAGCTTTTTCGCCACGGCCATGATGCCGTTTGCCTGATAATCCCCAAACTGAACCTTGGCGGACTGGCGAACCTGGGGTTCACAGTCGGCCGGCGCACCGGCTAAAATCATCGCCTGACTGACTTTTTCGGAAAGAAGAGCCTGAATATTCACCGCATTACCTTCATGTGCTAAAAGGCTCGTCTGCCGCGCAGAGAGCCGTTGTCCTCACTCTGCCGACGCGCCCGCAGGCCGCGCAGAATGGAAAAAAGAAGAGGGGAAGTATACGTGAAATGTCACGTTGCGTCAGCAGCCGCCGCGCAAGAGAACGTGCGGGGAAACGGCGTCAGGCCGGTTTCCCGAAACAGAGAGATTAGCGACGGCGAAGAGGGCGACGAGGATTTTTGACGCTTTTGTCTTCACGCACCTTCCAGTGGCGGGAAATTGCAAATCCCATCAGTGCGATCAGGACTGCGACAACAATGAGCATGAACATAGAGCCATTCCTTGTAGTTGTGTTAGGTCAAATTTATAAGAAAGGCGGTTTGGCTGCAATTGTTTGGCGGCCAAATAAGAGTTATCTTATTGTATAAATGAATGCCATATTTTCCATAGACTTAACTAGCTTTCATCCAGCAACTGCTGGACCTGAAGAGGGGATAAATCCGAATTAAAAGGGTAATTTACGTGGTTTTACGGCAAAATTACGGCCAAATCGGATGATTCTTAACATTTAATCACGCCTGAAGCAGTGCTGGCGGGACTTTCCATTTATTAAAAAGCGTAAACTAACAGAGATGATTTATGACTTCCAACCCAATATTTCCCTCTGAATTAGAGGACTTAGCGCGCGATCTGACGCGCTTCAGCGCGTCGCTGCAACAATTCGCCGATCGCCTCGGATTAAACTTAGCGGCGCTTGAGGCCGACCATATCGCGGTGCGCTGTCATCAGAACAGCACGGCGGAGCGCTGGAAGCAGGGACTATTGAAGATCGGAATGCAATTCTCTGAAGCGATCATCAACGGGCGTCCCATCTGCCTGTTTAAACTGCATCAGCCTTTGCAACTAAACGGCTGGGCGCTGGACGTTATCGAACTTCCCTGGCCAGGGGAAAAGCGCTATCGCCATGAGGGCTTTGAGCATGTAGAAATTGTGCTGCGCGGCGATCATCAGACGCTGGGCATGCGCGCCATGGCGCTGCTCAGCGACGACGCGCTGGCGCAGCCGGGCATTTCGTTCAAAACCAGCTCGCCACAGGGCGAAAACGAGCGGCTGCCCAATCCGACGCTGGCAGTGACCGACGGGCAGACCACGATAAAATTTCATCCGTGGCGACTGGAGGAGATCGTCGCCAGCGAGGCGCGCTAAGCGCGCGCGGCGACGGCAGCGCGCAGCCGGTCGAGCGCCTCTTCCAGCGTGGCGTGGGTGCAGCCGAAATTAAAGCGCACAAAGCGATCGTCGCCGAAATCACGTCCAGGCGAAAAGCCTAATCCCCGGTTTTCAAAATAGAGCGCCGGGCTGGCGACATCCAGCCCGCTGCAGTCTATCCAGCCCAGGTAGGTCGCTTCCGGACTCGCCATCGACAGGCCCGGCAGCGCGTTAACGGCGGCGTGCAGACGATCGCGGCTGACGCGCAGATAGGCGAGCAGCCCCTCCAGCCACGCGTCGCCGCCGCGCCAGGCCGCTTCGGCGGCGACCAGCGCCAGAATATCGACCTCGGGCACGATACCGTAGCGCGCCTGCTTAAAGCGCGCCCGCAGTTCCGCGTTGGGAATAATCGCCAGCGACGCGCCGAGTCCGGCGATATTGAAGGTTTTGGACGGTGAAATCAGGGTGACGCTGCGCTGGGCGGCATCGTCGCTCAGGCTGGCAAAGGGAATATGCCGGACGCCGGGCTCAAGCAGCAGATCGCAGTGGATCTCATCAGAACAGACGATCAAATCATGCTGGCGGGCAAAGGCCAGCTGCGCTTCCAGCTCGTCGCGGCGGTAGACGGTGCCGCCGGGATTTTGCGGGTTGCAGAGCATCAACAGCTTCTCTTTGCCGCTAAGCAGGTCAGCGGCCTCGCTGAGGTCGACGACCCAGCGTCCCGACTGGAGCCTCAACGGCAGGGCGATCTGCTCGCGCGCTGCCAGTTTCGCCGCGCCGCGAAACGGCGGATAAATAGGCGAAGGAGAGAGGGAGCGCTCGTCGGGCGCGGTGAGCGCGCGCACCGTCAGATTGAGTCCGCTCACCACGCCGGGCAGCACGACGATCCACTCCGGCTCTACTTTCCACTGGTAGCGCTGCTCGAAGCGCGCGATGGCGGCGTCAATCAATCCTGTCGGGCGATCGCCGTAGCCAAAAATGCCATGCTCGGCGCGGGTTTTTATCGCGTCGATAACGCAATCAGGCGAGCGAAAATCGGTGTCCGCGACCCACAAAGGAAGGACGTCTCGGTCACTATATTTGTTCCATTTGAGGCTATTGGTGTGACGACGGTCTATCCGTTGGTCAAAATTGAATGCCATGCGCAGGTTTCCACGTAAACTCATTGGGTAGTCAGACTAACTTATCGCCCTGTGTCGAGCCAGACGTCATGTAAAGGAGGAAGAGATGACCACACTGGAAATTTGCTGCTACGGCGTGGATTGCGCCATGACGGCGCAGCAGGCCGGCGCCGACCGCGTTGAGCTGTGCGCCGGACCGCGCGAAGGCGGCCTGACCCCGTCGTCCGGCTCGCTGGAAGCGGCACGCCGTGAAATATCGATTCCGGTTCATCCTATCGTCCGACCGCGCGGCGGCGACTTTTGCTACACGGCGCGCGAATTTGAGATTATGAAGTCCGACGTGGCGAAAATTCGCGAAATGGGTTTTCCCGGCCTGGTGATCGGCATGCTGGATGAGGAGGCGCACATTGACCGCTCGCGTATGCGGCAAATTATGGCGCTGTGCGACGGCATGCAGGTGACCTTTCATCGCGCCTTCGATCTTTGCCACAGTCCCAATCGCGCGCTGGATGAGTTAACCGCGCTGGGCGTAGCGCGCATCCTGACATCCGGCCAGCAGCAGAGCGCGGAAAACGGAATTGCTTTATTAAGGGAACTTAATGAACAGAGCGAAGGTCCAATCATTATGGCTGGTGCTGGCGTACGCCTGAGCAACCTGCAAAAGTTCCTGGACAGCGGACTTAGCGAGGTTCACAGCTCCGCCAGCCGCCTCGTGACCTCACCGATGCGTTATCGTAAAGCCGGTGTGTCCATGTGTTCCGAAGCCGAAATGGATGAGTTCAGCCGTTACTGCGTGGATAGCGATGTGGTGGAAGCCATGAAAAGCGTGATGCAGCTTAATACCGTCAGGGTAGCCTGAATCACCACAGATTTTGCCGCGCAGCACGCCTTATGACGTGATGTTTGCAAGTACCAAACCCCAGTTATCTTGCTGGGGTTCTTTTTATCCGCAGAATTTCACCAGGCCGCGCCGGATGCCGCCAATACGGTTACACTCAGGTTATTGAGATCTCTGGGAGTTACACCATGAAACGCTCTCTGATTGCGGCGCTTGCGCTGGGTACGCTGTTCGCCTCTCCGGCGCTGTGGGCCGCCGCCTGCGCTCCACACAGTAAAGCCGTCGCCAGCAGCAACAGCTGGATTATGCTGGGCGGCAGCGCGAAAGGCGCGGTGCGCCAGGTGATCGCCGGGGAGTTCGGCAAGGATGTCGACTCGCAAAAGCGCGTGCTTGGGCAGTTCGATCCCTGCGGCATCCTGCAGGTGGCTGACGTCACCTTCGATAAAAAAGAGCACAACGTCGTGCTGAGCATGGAGCAGCACATTGCGCGCGTGCAGGGCGGCTGGGTAGCGGAGTACGCTTACCTGGTGAAGGTGCTGAAAGAGGGCAAAGAGCAGGTGGTCGATAACCGCCAGGGCACCATCAGCTGGCTCACCGGGCAGCACGGCAATATCGTCACTGCTTCCGATAAATTCACCAGCATGGGCAAAAGCGGCTTTACCGACACCACCTATCGTTACGACGCGCAGCTGCGGCTGACGAAAAGCGTCTCGCGCGGCACCGACGCCCTGACCAACGGCGAAAGCAGCTGGCGCTGGAATCCGCAAGGGCAGGTGGTCAGCGCGGTCACGGCACGCAGCAAAGATCTCTATACCTACGATAAAGATTTCCGCGAATGGCAGCTGCACGGCACCGCGACCACGCCGGTCAGCTCGCTGCGTTCGGTCGACGAGTGTCAGCTATGGGACGAGGTCGGCAACTGCACGTTAAGCTATCTGCATGAAACCGAAGTGTTCGATAAAGGCACCATTGAGCGCCATCTCAGCGCCGCCTATAAATATCAGTACTGGGATCGGCCTGCTGAGCCGGAGTAGCGTGCAGAAGCCGCGCGTCCGCGTTAAAAGTTTGTTAAAGTAAGCGGCACCATTTCAGGGAGAGAGTGATGACCACTACGCTGCTGTTCTCGTTTTTATTCGCCATTACTATTTTGACGCTGACGCCCGGTTTCGATACCGCGCTGGTGCTGCGCACTGCCGCTGCGCAGGGCTGGCGACGCGGCAGCGCGACGGCGCTGGGCATCAACCTTGGGTGTCTGGTGTGGGGCGTCGCGGTGGGATGTGGTCTGGGCGCGCTGCTGCTGGCGTCGGAAATGGCCTATAACCTGCTGAAGTGGGTCGGCGCGGCCTATTTGCTCTATCTTGGCGTCAGGTTGCTGCTCAGCCCGCGCACGCAGCCGCTGCATGAAGCGGCGGCGGAAAGCGCGCCGCAAAGCTATCTGAGCTGCTTTAACCGCGGTCTGTTCGGCAACCTGCTCAATCCCAAAATGGGCGTGTTTTACGTCACTTTTCTGCCGCAGTTTATTCCGGCGGGGGCGTCGGTGCCGCTCTGGTGCAGCCTGCTGGCGCTAATGCATATTGCCATTGGGCTGCTGTGGAACGCCATCCTGATTGGCGGCAGCCACTACTTCGCCGCGCACCTGCGCCGTCCGGCGGTGCTCAAGGTGATGGACCGCCTGACGGGCATGGTGTTTATCGGCTTCGCGGCGAAGCTGGCGCTCTCGCGCCGCTAAGCCTCAGGGTTTGGTGGCGACCAGCACCGCGCGCAGCGGCGCCGGGTAGCCTTCCACCGTTTTGCTGGCGTCCTGTGGATCAAGGAACTCGGCCAGCGATTCGCTGGTCATCCAGCTGGTGCGGCGCTGCTCGTCGGTAGAGGTCACCGCATAATCGACAATCTTCACGTCGACGAAGCCGCACTTCTCCAGCCAGCTTTTCAGCGCCGGCGCCGAAGGAATAAAGTAGACGTTGCGCATCTGCGCGTAGCGTTCGCCTGGCACCAGCACATCCCGCTCATCTCCCTCAATCACCAGCGTTTCCAGCACCAGCTCGCCGCCGCTGACCAGCTGGTTTTTCAGCTGCAGCAAATGATCGAGCGGCGAACGGCGATGGTAGAGCACGCCCATAGAGAACACGGTGTCGAACGCCTGCAGCGTCGGCAGCTGTTCAATGCCGAGCGGCAGCAGATGGGCGCGACGGTCATCGCCCAGCAGCTTGCGCACCGCTTCAAACTGGCAGAGAAAGAGCTGCATCGGGTCGATGCCGACCACCAGCTGCGCGCCGGCGCCGACCATACGCCACATGTGATAGCCGCTGCCGCAGCCGACGTCCAGCACGGTGCGGCCCGCCAGCGAGGAGATATGCGGCGCGACGCGCTGCCACTTCCAGTCGGAACGCCATTCGGTGTCGATATCGGTGCCGTAGAGCGAGTAGGGGCCTTTACGCCAGGGCATCAGATTGCGCAGCAGTTTCTCGATGCCCTGACGCTGACGATCGCTGAGATCGTCGCGCGCGGCGCTGACGCTGTGCAGCAGGTCAAGCTGCTGCGGCTGCAGCAGCGGCAGATGCTCAACCGACTTCTCCCAGTTGCGAAACAGGCCATGCAGATTCTCTTTCTGCCAGGCAGCGATCTGCGCCGGCAGCACCTCCAGCCAGCTGGCGAGCGGACCGGTGGCGATTTGCTGATAAAAACGGCCAAACTCAATCATTTCAACGCCACCAGCGAACCAAAGTTAAAGCACTGGAACCAGAGTTCCGCGTGGGAGAAGCCCGCCTGCTTCAGGCGCGCCTTATGCGTCTCAACGCTGTCGGTCAGCATCACATTCTCCAGCATGCTGCGCTTCTGGCTGATCTCCAGCTCGCTGTAGCCGTTCGCGCGTTTGAAATCGTGGTGCATATTGAACAGCAGTTCGCCGACCTCGGCGTCCTCGAAGCTGAATTTCTCCGACAGCACCAGCGCGCCGCCGGGCTTCAGCCCCCGCCAGATCTTCTCCAGCAGCTGCAGCCGCGCAGGGGGATCGAGAAACTGCAGCGTGAAGTTCAGCACCACCATTGAGGCGTTTTCGATGGCGATATCGCGGATATCGGCCTCGATGACGTTGACCGGCGTGTCGGCGCGGAAGGCGTCGATATGACGACGGCAGCGCTCGACCATCGCCGGCGAATTATCCACGGCGATGATGGCGCAGCCAGGCGCCTTGATATTGCGGCGAACCGAGAGCGTGGCGGCGCCAAGCGAGCAGCCCAGATCGTAGACCTGGCTGTCGGGCGTGACGAAGCGCTCGGCCAGCATGCCGATCATGGAGATGATATTCGAGTAGCCGGGCACGGAGCGCTGAATCATATCGGGGAAGACTTCAGCCACGCGCTCGTCAAAGGTCCAGTCGCCCAGCTTGTCGATGGGCGCGGAAAATAGCGTATCGCGGTCAGACATAGTAAATCCGGAAAGACAACGGAAAGGGCGCTATTCTGGCAGAAAGTGCGGCGGGCTGCACCCTTTACCCCCGCGGCCGGTCAATGCAGCGTCAGCACCAGCTCCCAGGGCAGATAGATAAGGTTGAATACCGCCATGCCGCACAGGGCGAACAGCGTCAGCATCATGCCATATTTGCGCCCGGCGAGCGCGCTGCGTCGCAGCCCCTGCGCATGCAGCACCCGGCCAGCGAAAAAAAGCAGCGCGGTCAGATGCATCATCCACATATCGGCGCCGTTCATCTCCATCATCACCAGCAGCAACAGCGCCAGCGGAATGGTTTCGACCGCGTTGCCGTGAATGCGCATCGCCACGCGCAGATCGTGAAAGCCGCCGTCGCCAAAGGCGATGCGATAGTGGCGACGGTAGCGCACCACGTCCAGCGCGAACTTCATCACCATCAACACGCCCAGTACCACATAAATCGCGCTTACCATGCTTATCCTCTTTTATCAGACATCAGAACAGCGACGCCTGCTGCGGCCAGGCAGGGCCGCTGCCGATACCGGCGTCGATCGCCTGCAGCTGCGGCCATAAACGCTGCACCAGCGGAAACACTTCGCCCATATCGGGCGTATGAATAAAAAACAGCGGGTCGCTTTCCGTCTGCCATTGTGCCAGTTTTTCGCGCCAGACCTGAAAAAATCGATCGCTCTGGTCCACGTCGTCGCTGCCGATAAAGCGCACCATCGGCCGCGCGCCGGTGCGCACGGCGTGAGGCGGCACGCGCGGCTTTTGCTGGCGCGCGTGCAGGGCGGCGGGACTTTGCGAGGTCGAGGCATGCGTCGGACGGCTGTCTAAAATCACCCGGTTGACGCCGCGCGCCTGCAGGCCCTGATTCAGGGCGCGTTCCGCCTCGCCCTTGGCGAAAAAGGCGGCGTGGCGCACTTCGACGCCATAGCTGAAGCGGCGCGGCAGCCCGTCGAGAAAGCGCCAGAGATCGGCGAGCTGCGCGGGCGCAAACGTTGCGGGCAGCTGCAGCCAGTACTGTCCGATACGGTCGGCCAGCGGATCGAGCAGCCGCAGAAAATCGCTCAGCAGATCGTCGGTGTGCTGCAGCTGCGCCTGATGACTGATGGTCTGCGGAAACTTGAAGCAAAAGCGAAAGTCGTCATGCGTCATATCGCGCCAGCGCTGAACGGTGTCGGGCGCGGGCAGCGCATAAAGCGTAGTGTTGCCCTCTACACAGTGGAACAGACGAGCATAATCAGCCAGACTTTCAATGCCCCAGCGTTTCCAGTGCGAATGCTGCCACTGCGGCAGCCCAATACGAAGCGTCACGGCCTCTCCTTTCCTGCTGGTTTTGCCCTATAGCCTAGCCTGGTTGTCCGGGGGAGGAAAAACCGGCGACGAAATGCGCGGTTTGGCGCGGCTCTACTTATCCTGCCTGCCTTTTTCCATTATAATGGCCGCCTTTTTTGCGGCAGCATCTCAAAAGGTTACGCGGCCTGATGCTGCAGGCAGCAGCGGCGAAGTTAAAAGGATACGTTATGCGTACAGAATATTGCGGACAGCTCAATCTGTCTCATGTAGGTCAGCAAGTCACTCTTTGCGGCTGGGTCAACCGCCGTCGCGATCTG
>Ga0157363_1001240_pt1 | contig 21108 bp, 19 predicted proteins | sample AttsexASBM1_FD_111477 | JGI IMG/M metagenome (GOLD analysis project Ga0157363, IMG submission 111477) | Fungus gardens microbial communities from leaf cutter ant in Ribeirão Preto, State of São Paulo, Brazil - Atta sexdens ASBM1 | ecosystem: Host-associated > Fungi > Mycelium > Unclassified ... | reverse complement strand
TCCCCTGGGAAATCTCCATATGCGACACCCTCCTCTCTGGATACGACCCGCCCTGTACTGGTTACGACCCTGGCAGTAGTCGATCGCCCGACGCTGGTGGATGATCGAACGCGACTCATCACTGCACGGCCCCGACCGCTGCCGCCCGGCAGCCTTGGCCGACCGCTGCCCCAGAAGCACGGCGACCCGGGACACCCGAAGAAAAGAACACAGGAGTCCACCCCATGAGAGGCCCGCTTTCGCTGTTGCCGGTCGCATTGCTCGGAACCGCCTTGATGGCTTCGGCCGCCGAGCCGGAACAATGCCAGACCGTTCGTTTCTCCGATGTCGGCTGGACCGACATCACCGCCACCACCGCGGTGACCAGCACGGTGCTCCAGGCACTGGGCTACACGACGAAAACCACCCTGATCTCGGTACCGGTGACCTACAAGTCCCTGGCGGCCGGCAAGGATCTGGACGTCTTTCTCGGCAACTGGATGCCGACCATGGAAAACGACATCAAGCCCTACCGCGACGCTGGCACGGTGGACACCGTGCGCGCCAACCTGGAGAACGCCAAATACACCCTGGCCGTCCCCCAGGCGCTGTACGACCAGGGCCTGAAGGACTTCGCCGACATCGTCCGCTTCAAGGAGCAGCTGGGCGGCAGGCTCTACGGCATCGAACCGGGCAACGACGGCAACCGTACGATCCAGAGCATGATCGACAAGAACGCCTTCGGCTTGAAGGACGCTGGCTTCAAGCTGGTGCAGTCCAGCGAGGCGGGCATGTTGTCCCAGGTCGCACGCGCCCAGCAGCGCGGCGAGGACATCGCGTTCCTCGGCTGGGAACCGCACCCGATGAACAAGCGTTTCGCGCTCAAGTACCTCTCCGGCGGCGATGATTTCTTCGGCCCCGACTATGGCAAGGCGACCGTCTTCACCAATACCCGCCAGGGCTATGTCGAGCAGTGCGGCAACGTCGGGCGCCTGTTGCAGAACCTGTCGTTCACCCTGGACATGGAGAGCACGCTGATGGGCGCCATTCTGGACGACAAAGTCAAACCCGAGGCCGCCGCCAAGGCCTGGCTGAAGGCCAACCCCCAGGTGCTCGACACCTGGCTGGCCGGGGTGACGACCGTGGATGGCCAACCGGGGCTGGAAGCCGCGAAAGCCAAGCTGGCGCAGTAACCGCACGCATGCCCCTGCGTCGCCGCCGTGACGGCGCAGGTTGACCTCAATCCTCGCAGGTGGACGTTCGCTATCATGCTTATCGATCAGAAATTACCGCTAGGGCAGTACATGGCCTCATTTGTCGAATGGTTGACCCAGCATGGCGCCAACTACTTCGACGCTATCGCTCAAGGCCTGGAACTGATGATTCATGGTGTCACCAGTGCCTTGACCTGGTTCAACCCCCTCGTCCTGATTGCCCTGCTCGCCGCGCTGGCGCACCTGATCCAGCGCAAGTGGTCGCTGACCCTGTTCTGCGCCGTCTCCTTCCTGCTGATCCTCAACCTGGGCTACTGGCAAGAGACCATGGAGACCCTGGCCCAGGTCACCTTCGCCACGGTGGTGTGCGTGGCCATCGGCGTGCCGCTGGGCATCGTCGCGGCGCACAAGCCCATGTTCTACACCGGCCTGCGCCCCGTGCTGGACCTGATGCAGACCGTACCGACCTTCGTCTACCTGATCCCCACGCTGACGCTGTTCGGCCTCGGCGTGGTGCCTGGGCTGATCTCGACGGTGGTGTTCGCCATCGCAGCGCCGATCCGCCTGACCTACCTGGGCATCTGCGATGTGCCCCAGGAACTGCTCGACGCCGGCAAGGCGTTCGGTTGCTCGCGCCGTCAGCTGCTCACTCGCATCGAATTGCCCCATGCCATGCCAAGCATCGCCGCTGGCGTCACGCAATGCATCATGCTGTCGCTGTCGATGGTGGTGATCGCGGCCTTGGTCGGCGCCGACGGGCTGGGCAAACCGGTGGTCAACGCCTTGAACACCGCTGACATTTCACTGGGCTTCGAAGCCGGTCTGGCCATCGTGCTGCTGGCGATCATGCTCGACCGTATCTGCAAGCAACCCGAGCTGCCGGCCAGGAGCGAAGCATGAGTATCATTCGATTCGAAGACGTCGACGTGGTGTTTTCCAACAAGCCACGCGAAGCCCTGGCCCTGCTCGATCAAGGCTTGAACCGCGAGCAGATCCTCAAGCGTACCGGTCTGGTACTGGGGGTGGAAAAGGCCAACCTGGACATCCAGAAAGGCGAGATCTGCGTGCTGATGGGGCTGTCCGGCTCGGGCAAGTCGAGCCTGCTGCGCTGCATCAATGGGTTGAACACCGTCAGCCGCGGCAAGCTGTTCGTCGAGCACGAAGGCAGCCAGATCGACATCGCCCACTGCACACCGGCCGAGCTGAAGATGATGCGCACCCAGCGCATCGCCATGGTGTTCCAGAAGTTCGCCCTGATGCCCTGGCTCACCGTGCGCGAGAACATCAGCTTCGGCCTGGAGATGCAGGGCCGCCCCGAGAAGGAGCGGCGCAAGCTGGTGGACGAGAAGCTCGAACTGGTGGGCCTGACGCAGTGGCGCAACAAGAAACCCGACGAGCTGTCCGGCGGTATGCAGCAGCGCGTCGGGCTGGCGCGGGCCTTGGCCATGGACGCCGACATCCTGCTGATGGACGAGCCGTTCTCGGCGCTCGACCCGTTGATCCGGCAGGGGCTGCAGGACGAGCTGCTGGAACTGCAACGCAAGCTGAGCAAGACCATCGTGTTCGTCAGCCACGACCTGGACGAAGCGCTCAAACTGGGCAGCCGCATCGCCATCATGAAAGATGGCCGCATCATTCAATACAGCCGTCCCGAGGAAATCGTCCTCAATCCGGCCGACGATTACGTGCGCACCTTAGTCGCCCACACCAACCCGCTCAACGTGCTGTGCGGCCGCAGCCTGATGCGCACGCTGGACAATTGCAAACGCCTCAACGGGTCAGTGTGCCTGGACCCGAGCAACGACTCCTGGCTCGACCTGGCCGAGGGCAACACCATCAAGGGCGCACGCCAGGGCGTCAATGGCATGGCCCTGCAGAACTGGGCGCCGGGTCAATCGGTGGATGACCTGGCCCGCACGCCGACGCTGGTACACGCCGACATCGGCATGCGCGAAGCCTTGCAGATCCGTTACCAGACCGGCAACAAGCTGGTGCTGCAGGAAGGCAATTCGGTGGTGGGGATCCTTGGGGACAGCGAGCTGTACCATGCGCTGTTGGGGCGTAGTCATGGGTAGGTAGGCGCGGGAAGTGCAGGTATCCCGTGGGGTAACTGCGGTTTGATCCATGCTTTACCGTGCCGATGATTTTGTGGGCCCTGCGGACCGGCCGCGATGGGCCGCAAAGCGGCCCTAAATCGATCAGCAATAAAGCCCCGGTCCTGCCAGCTACCGTTCATGTTCTCTGCGCGACAGCGCGGCGCCAAGGCGGCGGGCGGACTCCCACAGGTACCCATTTCAAGCAGGCAGCAGCACGATGGCGACGCCACCTGTGGGAACGGGCTTGCCCGCGATAGAGGTGGAAAACCCGACACATGGCCGACAGATTGAACGTTGGCCTGCCAGCCCTGCGGTGAATGCACAGGCCTCATCGCTGGCAAGCCAGCTCCCACAGGTACCCGTTTCAAGCAGGCAGTAGCACGATGGCGACGCCACCTGTGGGAGCGGGCTTGCCCGCGATAGCGGTGGCAAACCCGCCGCATGGCCGACAGATCGAACGCTGGCCTGGCAGCACTGAGGTGAATGCACAGGCCTCATCGCTGGCAAGCCAGCTCCCACAGGTACCCGTTTCAAGCAGGCAGCAGCACGATGGCGACGCCACCTGTGCAGGCTGTGTGAAAACTCTGAGAGCCGGTACAGAGATCAAAAAACGATCGGAAAAACGCAACGCTACGTAATTTCTGGATTCGTTTACCCCACAAACCTTCCTAAAATCCACGTAGCGCCGCGTACTTCGAGTTTGTCGCCGAGTTTTCACATAGCCTGTGTGGGAGCGGGCTTGCCCGCGATACAGGCAACCCCGCACCCACGTCGCACAACCCTCAGCGCACCACGATCCCGCGCTGTGCCAGGTAGGCCTTGGCTTCCGGCACGGTGTACTCGCCAAAGTGGAAGATGCTCGCCGCCAGTACCGCACTGGCGTGCCCTTCCAGAATACCGTCGGCCAGGTGCTGCAGGTTGCCGACGCCGCCCGAGGCGATCACCGGGATACCCACTGCGTCGCTGATGGCCCGGGTCACGCCCAGGTCGAAGCCATTCTTCATGCCATCCTGGTCCATGCTGGTCAGCAGGATCTCCCCCGCGCCCAGCCCTTCCATCTTGCGCGCCCAGGCCACGGCATCCAGGCCGGTCGGCTTGCGACCGCCATGGGTGAAGATCTCCCAGCGCGGTGGTTCGCCAGGCGCGGAGACCTGCTTGGCATCGATGGCCACGACGATGCACTGGGAACCGAACCGATCGGCCGCCTCGCCCACGAACTCGGGGGTGAACACGGCAGCCGTGTTGATCGAGACCTTGTCGGCACCGGCGTTGAGCAGGTTGCGGATGTCCTGCACAGTGCGCACGCCGCCGCCCACGGTCAGCGGGATGAACACCTGGCTGGCCATGCGCTCGACGGTGTGCAAGGTGGTGTCGCGGCCATCGACGCTGGCGGTGATGTCCAGGAAGGTGATCTCATCGGCACCCTGCTCGTCATAGCGCCGGGCGATTTCCACCGGGTCGCCGGCGTCACGGATGTTCTCGAACTTGACGCCCTTGACCACCCGGCCGTTGTCCACGTCCAGGCAGGGGATGATGCGTTTCGCTAAAGCCATGAACTTTCTCCTTTAAGCTGCACGCTTGCAGCTCACCCATTCAACGGTCGCAGAGCGCCTGGGCTTCGGCGACGTCGAGGGTGCCCTCGTAGATGGCACGGCCGGTGATGGCGCCGATGATGCCGGGCGTCCTGGCGTCCAGCAGGGCCTGGATGTCGCCCAGGTTGTGGATGCCGCCGGAGGCGATCACCGGGATCGAGGTGGCTTCGGCCAGGGCCTTGGTGAAGGGCACGTTGCAGCCCTGCATCATGCCGTCCTTGGCGATGTCGGTGTAGACGATCGCCGAGACGCCGTCGGCCTCGAAGCGACGGGCCAGGTCGATGACCTGCACCGAGCTGACTTCGGCCCAGCCGTCGGTGGCGACGAAGCCGTCCTTGGCGTCCAGGCCGACGATCACCTTGCCGGGGAAGGCCTTGCAGGCTTCGGCGACGAACTCGGGCTGCTTGACCGCCTTGGTGCCGATGATCACGTAGCTGACACCCGCCTTGACGTAGTGCTCGATGGTCTCCAGCGAACGGATGCCGCCGCCGATCTGGATCGGCAGGTGCGGGTAGCGCTTGGCGATCGCGGTCACCACCTCACCATTGACTGGCTGGCCTTCGAAGGCGCCGTTCAGGTCGACCAGGTGCAGCCGGCGGCAACCGCCCTCCACCCACTTGGCGGCCATGCTCACCGGGTCATCGGAAAACACCGTGGAGTCTTCCATGCGGCCCTGGCGCAGACGCACGCAGGCGCCGTCCTTCAAATCGATAGCGGGGATAATCAGCATGCTGTGTCCTTCGTCGGTTCAGGCGGCATGCTGCGCGTCGATGGCCGCACGCATGCGCGTCAATGGTTCGTCTGGCGATCGTGCCGTGCGTGCGGTGATCGTCGGGTCAGTCGCCTTTCTCGAGCGCCCACAGGTCGCTTTCGATGCTCTCGAAGCGGTCCTTGAGGTGCACCTGCACGTCGGCGATAGCCCGGTTGTAGTAGTGGGGTGCGATGTCCCGGCTGAACACCTCGAGCACCTCGGCCACCTCGAACGACCCCAGCTGCAGCTCGAAGCGGTCTTCGAGGAACCGCTTGAGGGTCTCCAGCGCCTGGCGCTCCTGCTCGGGCGCCAGGGTCATGCGCGGTGGCGTGGGGCGCGCACGGGTCATTACCAGCGACCGTCCCAGCTGATGAAGTTCTGCAACAGTTGCAGGCCGTGGGTATGGCTCTTTTCCGGGTGGAACTGCACGGCGAAGCGCGAGCCTTCGGCCAGCGCGGCGGCGAAGTCGACATCGTAGTGACCGCGACCGACCACCTGGCTCGGCTTGCCGGCCTCGATGTAGTAGCTGTGCACGAAATAGAAGCGCGCCCGGTCGGGGATGTCGTGCCACAGCGGGTGATCGACACCCTGGGTCACTTCGTTCCAGCCCATGTGCGGCACCTTCAGGTGCTGGCCGTCTTCATGCAGGTCCTTGCCGAAGAACCGGACCTTGCCCGGGAACAGACCGATGCAGTCGACGCCGTCGTTTTCCTCGCTGTGCTCGAGCAGCGCCTGCATGCCGACGCAGATGCCGAGGAACGGGCGATCCTGGCTGACTTCGCGCACCAGGCTGTCGAAGCCCAGGCGACGGATCTCGGCCATGCAGTCACGGATCGCGCCGACGCCCGGGAACACCACCCGGTCCGCCTCGCGGATCACGGCCGCATCACTGGTGACAAGCACCTTGCCCGCGCCCACGTGCTCCAGCGCCTTGGCCACCGAGTGCAGGTTGCCCATGCCATAGTCGATCACGGCTACTGTCTGCATCAGAGGCAACCCTTGGTGGAAGGCATCTGCCCGGCCATGCGGTCGTCCAGCTCCACGGCCATGCGCAGTGCGCGGCCGAAGGCCTTGAACACGGTCTCGATCTGGTGGTGGGTGTTGTGCCCACGCAGGTTGTCGATGTGCAGGGTCACCAGGGCGTGGTTGACGAAGCCCTGGAAGAATTCCTGGAACAGGTCGACATCGAAGCCCCCGACCGACGCGCGGGTGTAGGGCACGTGCATCTGCAGGCCGGGGCGACCGGAGAAGTCGATCACCACCCGCGACAGGGCTTCGTCCAGCGGCACGTAGGCATGGCCGTAGCGACGGATGCCCTTCTTGTCGCCAATGGCCTGGGCGAAGGCCTGGCCGAGGGTGATACCGACGTCTTCGACCGTATGGTGGTCGTCGATGTGCAGGTCGCCCTGGCACTCGATGTCCAGGTCGATCAGCCCATGACGGGCGATCTGGTCGAGCATGTGTTCAAGGAAGGGCACACCGATGGCGAAGCGCGCTTTGCCACTGCCATCGAGGTTGATCGAGGCCTTCACCTGGGTTTCCAGGGTATTGCGCTCGACGGAAGCCTTACGTTCGACCATCACCAGCTCCGCAAGAATCGTTGGGCGAAAAGGGCCACATTATAGGCGCAGAAATGCCTCGCTTGAAACGCGGATGACGTGTGATCGGGGAAATTTGCCGGTCGCAGGCAGGTGCCCGCCGACGAGGGCCCGCGTTGCACGGGCCGTCTTCGTGCCGGGGTTCGACGCACTGCGCCGCCCCGGCTCTTTTCAAGATCAGTTGAACAGCACGGCGGTCTTCTGCAGGGTGATCCAGATCCCCCAGGCCAGCGGGATGCCTACCACCAGCCAGGCCACCACCACCAGCGGCTTGCTGGCCGGGGCCGCGCTCCACTCCAGGACCTGGCTGCCGTCGGCACCCTTGTCATGGCTCAGTGCGCGCTCGGCGGCCAGCTCGGACTCGGTCATGAAGTACTTGTCGGCCACCGGACGCACCAGGGCGTTGCAGATGAAGCCCAGCACCAGCAGGCCGGCCAGGATGTACAGGGTGATGTCGTAGGCGGCCGAACGCTCGACGCCCAGCGCCAGCTGGTACTCGCGCAGGTAGGTGATCAGCACCGGGCCAAGCACGCCGGCGGCGGCCCAGGCGGTCAGCAGACGACCGTGGATCGCACCGACCATCTGGGTGCCGAACAGGTCGGCCAGGTAGGCCGGCACGGTGGAGAAGCCACCGCCGTACATCGACAGGATGATGCAGAAGGCCGCCACGAACAGCGCGACGTTGCCGATGTGGCCCATGTTCGGGATCAGCGCGTACAGCGCCACGCCCAGGGCGAAGAAGGCGAAGTAGGTGTTCTTGCGCCCGATGTAGTCGGAGAACGAGGCCCAGAAGAACCGCCCGCCGATGTTGAACAGGCTCAGCAGGCCGGTGAAGCCGGCGGCGATGGCGGCGATCTGTGCCAGCTGGCCGGCGTTGAGCTCGCTGAAGCTCAGTTCATTGCCCAGCAGCTTGCCGCCGAACACTTCTTGCAGCAGCGGCGAGGCCATGCCGAGGATGCCGATACCGGCCGAGACGTTCAGGCACAGCACCAGCCAGATCAGGATGAACTGCGGGGTTTTCCAGGCCACGCTGACGTGCACGTGACGATCGGTGATCATGCCGCTGCCGGCCTTCTTCTGCACCGGGGTCCAGCCGGCGGGTTTCCAGCCGGTCGGCGGGACGCGGTAGGCGAGCGCGCCAGCGGTCATGAACACGAAGTAGATCGCCGCCATGACCATGAAGCTCTGCCAGACACCGACATCCTGGCCGGTAGCGAAGTGCCCCATCAAGGTGGTGGCCAGGGGAGCGCCGACCATCGCGCCGCCGCCGAAGCCCATGATCGCCATGCCGGTGGCCATGCCACGCTTGTCCGGGAACCACTTGATCAATGTCGAGACCGGCGAGATGTAGCCCAGGCCCAGGCCGATCCCCCCGATCACCCCCGAGCCCAGCCACATCAGCCACAACTGGTGGGTCTTCACGCCGATGGCCGAGATCAGCAGGCCGCCGCACCAGCATAAGGCCGAGACCAGACCGGCCTTGCGTGGGCCGGCGTGTTCGAGCCAGCCACCGAGAACCGCGGCCGAGCAGCCCAGGAACACGAAGAACAAGGTGTAGATCCAGCTCAGCATCGAGATCGGCCAGTCGCATTCGGCGCTGAACAGGCGAGCGATGAAGCCCATGTCCGGCGAGCAGGCGACGGGGGCGCTGATGCCGATGGCTTGCGACAGCGGCAGCCAGAACACCGAGAAGCCGTAGGCCATGCCGATGCACAGGTGGATGGCCAGCGCCGCTGGCGGGACCAGCCAGCGGTTGAAGCCAGGGCGAGCGATGATGCGCTCCTTGGACAGGAAACCCGGGGCACTGGCCCTGGCTCCGGTCTCGATACTCTTGTTCATTGTTGTTCCTCAAGTGTCGGATTCGCGAGGCGGATCGATGCGCGGTGCCGTCCTGACTGCACGCAGGCGATGGCCAGCCGGTGCTGATGACGCCGCGACAACCGGTCGCAGGCCTTCTGCAGGCGCGCAAGAGTACCAGCGACGAGACGGTCGTGCGCGCCTTTAGAGACGAAATGCCATCATTGACGCATGTGCCGCTTTGCGTCACTTCGGCCGCACGGACCTGCGCGAAAGAATGACGGTAGGCCCTGGCTGTCGCCAAAGCTGACAAAAAGTGCACGAAATGCCCCATATGTCTTGTCGGATACTCAGGCCTGCCAGCCGCGGCGTTATACTCGGCGGTCGCCATATTCAGAAATCGGACTACAAGGACTCGCCCATGAAAGCCTTTGGCAAAATCCTGGGGCTGGTGCTGCTCGGGTTGCTGCTGATCATCGTGGCTCTGGGATTTGCCCTGACCCACCTCTTCGATCCCAACGACTACAAAGACGAGATTCGCCAGCTGGCTCGTGAAAAGGCCCACGTCGAACTGACCCTCGACGGCGACATCGGCTGGAGCCTGTTCCCCTGGCTGGGCCTGGAGTTGCACCAGGCCAGCGTCGCCACCCTGCAGAACCCCAAGACACCCTTCGCCGACCTGCAGATGCTCGGCCTGTCGGTCCGCGTGCTGCCGCTGCTGCGCCGTGAAGTGCAGATGAGCGACGTGCGCATCGAAGGCCTGAACCTGACGCTGGCGCGTGACGCCCAAGGTCACGGCAACTGGGAAGACATCGGCAAGCCAGTGGCGGACGCCACGGCGCCAGCCTCGCCCGATGCCAGCCCCTCGGCTGACGGCAAGGACGCACCGGCCGCGCGCGAGGGCAACGAGCGCGCGCTCAAGCTCGACATCGACAGCCTGACCGTCAACAACGCCCGCGTGCACTACAGCGACGCCACCACGGGCCAGACCTTCGAGGCCGAAAGCATTCAGGTCAGCACCGATGCCGTGCACGAAGGCATCAACATCCCGCTCAAGGCCTCGGGCTTCCTCAGTGTCGGCCAGCCGAACCTCAAGGTGCGTGCCGAGCTGACCGGTCAGGCGCGCTTCGACCGCACGAGCCAGCGCTACACCCTCGAAGACATGCGCCTGTCCGGCGAGACGTCCGGCGAACCGCTGTCCGGCAAGACCCTGACGTTCGCCGCACAGGGTCAACTGCTGGTCGACATGGCCGCCCACACGGCGGCCTGGAGCAGCCTGAAGGTGTCGGCCAACCAGCTGCGCGCCCTGGGCGAGCTGGACGTCAGTGGCCTGGACACGGCGCCACGGGTCAACGGTACGCTGTCGATCGCCCAGTTCAACCTGCGTACCTTCCTCGACGGCATCGGCCATCCGCTGCCGGCCACGGGTGACCCTGCCGCGTTCGGCAAGCTCGAACTGGTCGGGCGCCTGGACGCCAGCCAGAACAGCCTGGCCCTCGAAGGGCTCAACCTGAAGCTCGACGACAGCACCTTCACCGGCCGCCTGGCGGTCGAGGACTTCGCCCGCCAAGCCCTGCGCGTGCAACTCAACGCCGATGCGCTCGACGCCGATCGCTACCTGCCGGCCAAGAGCGAAGCGGCCAAGGGCGCCAAGGCTGCACGCCAAGCCGAGGTCAACCAGCAGGAAGCCACCGCCGTGGCCGGTGCTGGCACCTCGGACTTGCCTGGCAAGCCCACCCAGCAGGCCTGGAGCACCGACACGCTGCTGCCCGTGGAGCGCTTGCGCACCTTGGACCTGCAAGCCGGCCTGGCTTTCGGGAAGCTGACCCTGGACAAGCTGCCGATCGACGACGCCCGCCTCACGGCCAGCGGCCAGGGCGGTCTGCTCACGCTGCAAGGCCTGCGCGGCAATCTGTACAACGGCAGCTTCGCCGTCACCGGCACCCTCGACGCGCGCCCGGCCGTGCCGCAGATCGGCGTCAACACCCGTATCGACAACGTGCCGGTGGAGCACTTCATCAAGGCCGACGACCCGCAGAAGGCGCCACCGGTCAAAGGCCAGCTGACCCTGGCCAGCGACCTGACCGCCAGCGGCAATAGCCAGAAGGCGCTGATCGACACGCTCAACGGCAAGGCCAACTTCAGCATCGCCAACGGGGTAATGGTCGAGGCCAACCTCGAGCAGCAGCTGTGCCAGGCCATCGCCACCCTCAATCGCAAGTCGCTCACCGGCGAGCCACGCGGCAAGGACACGCCGTTCCAGGAGCTGCGCGGCAGCCTGGCGATCCGCAATGGCGTGGCCAGCAACCCCGACCTCAAGGCGCGCATTCCGGGCCTGACCGTGAACGGTCACGGCGATCTGGACCTGCGCGTGTTGGGCATGGACTACCGCATCGGCGTCATCGTCGAGGGCGACCAGCGCGCCATGCCGGACCCGGCCTGCCAAGTCAACGAACGCTATGTAGGCGTCGAGCTACCTCTGCGCTGCCGTGGCCCGCTGGAACTGGGCGCCAAGGCATGCCGTCTGGACAAGGACGGCCTGGGCCAGGTGGCCGCCAAACTGGCGGGCAACCGCCTCAACGACAAACTCAACGAGAAGATCGACGAAAAGCTGGGTGACAAGGTCAGTCCCGAGCTCAAAGACGCGCTCAAGGGCCTGTTCAAACGATGAATTCCCAGCAGTTCTCCAGCGCCGTGCTGACCTGGTTCGACCGGCACGGTCGCCACAACCTGCCCTGGCAGCAGGACATCAACCCGTACCGGGTGTGGGTGTCGGAAATCATGTTGCAGCAGACCCAGGTCAGCACCGTGCTCAACTACTTCGACCGCTTCATGGCGGCGCTGCCGACCGTGCGTGACCTGGCCGAGGCACCGGAAGACGAGGTGCTGCACCTGTGGACGGGGCTGGGTTACTACACCCGCGCCCGCAACCTGCAGAAGGCTGCGAAGATCGTCGTCGAGCAGTACGGTGGCGAATTCCCCCGCAGCGTGGCCGAGCTGACCGAGCTGCCGGGCATCGGCCGCTCGACCGCGGGCGCCATCGCCAGTATCAGCATGGGCCTGCGCGCGCCGATCCTGGACGGCAACGTCAAGCGCGTGCTGGCCCGCTTCATCGCGCAGCAGGGCTACCCCGGCGAGCCGAAGGTGGCCAATGCGCTGTGGAACGCCACCGAGCTATACACCCCGCTCACCCGGGTCAATCACTACACCCAGGCGATGATGGACCTGGGCGCGACGGTGTGCACCCGCAGCAAGCCGACCTGCCTGATCTGCCCCTTGCAGACCGGCTGCGAAGCGCACCTGCTGGGCCTGGAAACCCGCTTCCCCGAGCCCAAGCCGCGCAAGACCCTGCCGCAACGCCAGGCGGTGATGCCGCTGCTGACCAACGAGGCCGGCGAGATCCTGCTCTACCGGCGCCCCTCGAGCGGTCTGTGGGGCGGCCTGTGGAGCCTGCCGGAGCTGGAGCAGGTCGAACAGATCGAGGACCTCGCCGCCCAGCATGGCCTGCACGTGCTCACCCAGCGCGCACTGCCCGGCCTGACCCACACCTTCAGCCATTTCCAGCTGGCCATCGCGCCCTGGCAGGTGCGGGTCGACACCCGCGCCGCGCCCGTGGTCGAGGCCGACTGGCTCTGGTATAACCTCGCCACCCCGCCGCGCCTGGGCCTTGCCGCCCCGGTCAAGAAGCTCTTGCACCGCGCGGCCGATGAATTGAACGCAGGAGAGTCGCCATGACCCGCACCGTGCTGTGCCGCAAGTACAACGAGGAACTGCCAGGCCTGGAGCGTCCGCCCTACCCAGGGGCCAAGGGCCAGGACATCTTCGACCACATCTCGCAGAAGGCCTGGGCCGATTGGCAGAAGGAACAGACCATGCTGATCAACGAGAAGCGCCTGAACATGATGAACGCCGAGGACCGCAAGTTCCTCCAGGGCGAGATGGACAAGTTCTTCTCGGGCGAGGACTACGCCAAGGCCGAAGGGTACGTTCCACCCAGCGAATGAGCCGGAAAATCGTAAGCGACGGAATTAATTTAAAAAAATTTGAAAAGACGCTTGACCGAAACCTGAAAAAGCTTTTTAATGCGCCCCGTTGCCCAGATAGCTCAGTCGGTAGAGCAGAGGATTGAAAATCCTCGTGTCGGCGGTTCGACTCCGTCTCTGGGCACCAAACTCCGAAACCCCTGAATCGAAAGGTTCAGGGGTTTTTTGTTGGGCGGCTGGTGGCGATTGCATGATCAGGGGTTGCTTCCAGAGGTGATGCAGCGCCTTCTGCCAGATCGATGCCGCATCCCCTGCAGGAGCGGCCCCTGCCGGGGCGCCGGACCGGCCGTGACAGGCTCCACAGCAGCCCCAACCAGCCTATTGCCTCTACCCAACCCAAGGACCGCGCCCATGGCCTCCAACACCAAACAACAGAAACGCGCCAAGCGCGCCGCCAGCAAGGCCAAGCAGAACCGCATGGTTCGCAGCGGCCAGTCGGTCAAGGCGAGCAGCGGCGACAGCACCAGCGTCGAACAGGTCTTCAACAAGGCCAAGGACTCGGGCAGCTACGACGACCTGTTCGCCCGCATGAAACAGGCCCAGGAAGGCGGCCTGGTGCCGATGATCTCGGTGTTCCTGGTCGACCCGTTGTTGGCACTGGTGCTCAAGGGCCACAAGGAAGAACACGCCACCGACTACATCGTGCTGGTCTTCACTGCCTACCGCGACTGGCTCGACGGCGCCGACGAAGACACCACCATGGCCTGGCTGGAAAGCGACGAGTTCCAGGAAGCCTACATCGCGGCCTCCGAAGCGGTCGCCAAGCAGCAGCAACAGCAGAAGCAGTTCGGCTGAGGGCAGCATGCCCCGGCCATGAAAAAGGCCTCGCTCCCATTCAGGGGGCGAGGCCTTTTGCGTTCAGGTCAACAGGCTGGCAGACACACCGTCCAGGAATCAGGACACGGAGCTGTGGGGCTTGCCTGCAAGGCAGGCGGCGACGGATCGGACGCCATCGCGGGCAAGCCCGCTCCCACAAGCTGCTTGCGCAGCCGTGCCTACACTGACGGCTCCAGAGGTCTGTGTGGGAGCTGGCTTGCCAGCGATGCAAGCGGTGACGGATCGGACGCTATCGCGGGCAAGCCCCCACAAGCTGCTTGCGCAGTCATGCCTACATTGACGGCTGCAGAGGTCTGGGTGGGAGCTGGCTTGCCAGCGATGCAAGCGGTGACGGATCAGACGCTATCGCGGGCAAGCCCACAAGCTGCTTGCGCAGTGATGCCTATGTTGATGCTGCAGAGGTCTATGTGGGAGCTGGCTTGCCAGCGATAGCGCCCTGCCAGGCGCCGCATGCGGTCGGGCATGTACCGAGTAGAAAAGACAGTTACTCCCGCAAGGGTCCTGCGCCGATCTATCAGGCCAGCATGCCGTCCAGATCGGCGGGGGCCTTAGGCTGCGACTGGGCCCGCCCCCACCTCTTACTCAGTGATCCAGCGCCACGCGGCCATTGCCCAGGCCCTGCGCCTTGCGGCGACGCTGCACCAGCAGCCCTGCCGCCACCACACCAATGCTCAGCAACGCGGTTGCGACGATCTCGGCACGGTGGTCCGGACGGATCGCCATCACCACCAGTACGCTGACGATGAAGACGATGGTCGCCCAGGTCAGCCCCGGGAACAGCCACATCTTGAAGGCGATGGTCTCACCATTGGCTTCACGCTGACGACGCATGCGCAGCTGCGACACGGCAATCACCAGGTACACCAGCAGCGCGATCGCACCCGAGCTGGCCAGCAGGAACTCGAACACGGCCGCCGGGGCGAGGAAGTTGGCGAACACGGTCAGGAAGGCCGCCGCGGTCGACATCAGCACGGCCCAGTGCGGCGTGCCCGCCTTGCTGGTGCGCTGGGCCACGACCGGCGCGTCGCCACGCTTGGCCAGGGAGAACAGCATGCGCGAGGAGGTGTACAGCGCCGAGTTCAGGCAGCTGGTGACGGCGACCAGCACGACGATATCGACGATCAGCTTGGCGTTCGGCACGCCGATCAGGTTCAGCACGGTCTGATAGGAGCCGGTGCTGGTCAGTTCCGGGCTGTTCCATGGCACCAGGGCCACGACCAGGAAGATCGACACCAGGTAGAACAGGCAGATCCGCCAGATCACCGAGTTGGTCGCCTTGGTGATCTGCTTGCCGGGGTCTTTCGACTCGGCCGCCGCGATGGTGACGATTTCGGTCCCCATGAACGAGAACATGGTGGTCAGCATGGCCGCCAGCACGGCGCCCAGGCCATTGGGCATGAAGCCCTGGGTGTCGAACAGGTGGCTGACGCCGCTGACCTGGCTGCCCGGCACCAGGCCGAACATGGCCACACAGCCCACCACGATGAAGGCGACGATGGCCAGCACCTTGAGCAGGGCGAACCAGAACTCGAACTCGCCGTAGTTCTTGACGCTGAACAGGTTGGTGACGGTCAGGGCCAGGGTGATGATCAGCGAGAAGGCCCACAGGTCCACGGCTGGGAACCAGGCATGCAGGATCGCCGCGGCGGCGTTGGCCTCCAGCGGAATCACCAGCACCCAGAACCACCAGTACAACCAGCCGATGGTAAAGCCGGCCCAGTGCCCGATGGCGCGGTCGGCATAGGTGGAGAACGAGCCCGTGTCGGGCGAGGCGATGGCCATTTCGGCCAGCATGCGCATGACCAGCACCACCAGGGTACCGGCAGCGGCATAGGCCAGCAGCACGGCAGGACCGGCTTCGGCGATGGCATGGCCCGAGCCGACGAACAGGCCGGCACCGATGACGCCAGCGATGGACAGCATGGTGACATGCCGTTGTTTGAGCCCCTGAGCGAGGTCGTTGGAATTGTTGCTGCCGCTCATGAAAGCACCTTTTGCGAAGGGTGGACGTCTGCGAATGCAAGGTGCCGGTCGATCCGTGAACCGGTGCCGCATTGCGCACCATGCTCAGCCACTGGCAATAAGCGCGCCATGACACCACACAAGGTGTCGGATATTTCGCACAACCCCGTAAAACAAGGCTTACAGGCCATTTGGCCACAAAGTGACCGAAAGCCCGCCAAATCCCCCTCGAATGGGTTTTTACTGAAATACTCACTTACAACTGCACCAAAGGTGGACCTAAGTAACACTCCTGCACCGCAAGGGCGCAGGGGAGGCGCAACCCCGGTACAACCAGAGCATCGACGCCTGGTCAAAAGGTGCTACCCCGTCGGCCGCGACTTCCCTCCCCGCGCCAAAACTGGCACCATCGCGCCTTTTTTTCATCAAAGGCTTCATCACGGACGAGCAGCCAGGCAGACATCCGCGCGACAGTCTTCTGTGACGATGCGACAACCTGCCCTGGCATCCCCTGAAGCAAACCGCGACCCGGTGGCTGTCACGATGCCGCTATGCTAGCTTGGCGCTCGCCAGGAAGGCCGCCAATAAGCTGGGAACGCACTCGAAGACATGAGGACCGCACATGGCCCAGGCCACGCCCGCGCTTGAAATCCGCAACCTGCACAAACGCTACGGCGAGCAGGAGATTCTCAAGGGCATTTCACTCACCGCACGCGATGGTGACGTGATCTCGATCCTCGGTTCGTCCGGCTCAGGCAAATCCACACTCCTGCGCTGCATCAACCTGCTGGAAAACCCCCACGCCGGACAGATCCTCGTCGCCGGCGAAGAACTCAAGCTCAAGCCGGTCAAGAACGGCGAGCTGGTCGCCGCCGACAATCGCCAGATCAACCGCCTGCGCAGCGAGATCGGCTTCGTCTTCCAGAACTTCAATCTCTGGCCGCACATGTCGATCCTCGACAACCTGATCGAGGCACCGCGCCGCGTGCTGGGCCAGAGCAAGGCCGAGGCCATCGAGCATGCCGAAGCGCTGCTGGCCAAGGTCGGCATTCACGACAAGCGTCATGCCTATCCGGCACAGCTCTCCGGTGGCCAGCAGCAGCGCGCGGCGATTGCCCGTACACTGGCCATGAAGCCCAAGGTCATCCTGTTCGACGAGCCGACCTCGGCCCTCGACCCGGAAATGGTCCAGGAAGTGCTTAGCGTCATCCGTGCCCTGGCCGAGGAAGGCCGTACCATGTTGCTGGTCACCCACGAGATGGGCTTCGCCCGCCAGGTGTCGAGCGAAGTGATCTTCCTGCACCAGGGCCTGGTCGAAGAGCAAGGAACGCCGCAGCAGGTCTTCGAAAACCCGGCCTCGGCGCGTTGCAAGCAGTTCATGTCCAGTCACAGCTAACGGAGCAACACATGCAGACCTACAAGAAATTCCTCCTGGCCGCTGCCGCCACGCTGGTGTTCTCTGCCAATGCGATGGCCGCCGAAAAGCTGCGCATGGGGATCGAAGCCGCCTACCCTCCCTTCAACAACAAGGACGCCAGCGGCAACGTCGTCGGCTTCGACAAAGACATCGGCGACGCCCTGTGCGCCAAGATGAAGGTCGAGTGCGGCGTGGTCACCTCTGACTGGGACGGCATCATCCCGGCCCTGAACGCCAAGAAGTTCGACTTCCTGGTGTCGTCGCTGTCGATCACCGACGAGCGCAAGCAGGCGGTCGACTTCACCGACCCCTACTACTCCAACAAGCTGCAGTTCATCGCGCCGAAGAACGTCGACTTCAAGACTGACAAGGCCTCCCTGAAGGGCAAGTCCATCGGTACCCAGCGCGCGACCCTGGCCGGCACCTGGCTGGAAGACAACTACGGCAGCGACATCGACATCAAGCTGTACGACACCCAGGAGAACGCCTACCTGGATCTGGTGGCCGGTCGCATCGACGGCATCCTGGCCGACAAGTACGTCAACTACGAGTGGCTCAAGAGCAAGGACGGCCAGAACTACGAGTTCAAGGGCGAGCCGGTGGTCGAGAGCGACAAGATCGGCATCGCCGTGCGCAAGGGTGACGACGCGCTGCGCACCCAGCTGAACACCGCCCTGAAAGAAATCGTCGCCGACGGCACGTACAAGAAGATCAACGACAAGTACTTCCCGTTCAACATCTACTGAGGCACCCCGACCGGCGCCGCCCCTGCGCGGCGCCCGTCCCTTGAATGCACCTACCCATGACTATCGACCTGCACGGATTCGGTCCGGCCCTGGCGGCCGGCGCACTGATGACCGTAAAACTGGCGCTGTGCGCCCTGCTGCTGGGGCTGGTCCTCGGGCTGCTCGGCGCGCTGGCCAAGACCTCCCCGTTCAAGCCGCTGCAATGGCTGGGCGGCACCTATTCCACCCTGGTTCGCGGCATCCCCGAACTGCTCTGGGTCCTGCTGATCTACTTCGGCACCGTGAGCCTGATGAACCGCCTGGGCGAAGCCCTGAACCTGCCTGGGCTCGAACTCGACGCCTTCGCCGCCGGGGTGATCGCCCTGGGCCTGTGCTTCGGCGCCTACGCCACCGAAGTGTTCCGGGGCGCGATCCTGGCCATCCCCAAGGGGCATCGTGAAGCCGGCCTGGCACTGGGCCTGTCCCGAGGCCGCATCCTGTCGCGCATCGTCCTGCCACAGATGTGGCGCGTGGCGCTGCCGGGCCTGGGCAACCTGTTCATGATCCTGATGAAGGACACTGCCCTGGTCTCGGTCATCGGCCTGGAAGAAATCATGCGCCACGCGCAGATCGCCGTGACCGTGAGCAAGGAGCCCTTCACCTTCTACATGGTTGCCGCGCTCATCTACCTGGGCCTGACCGTCATCGCCATGACCGGCATGCACCTGCTGGAAAAACACGCCGCTCGCGGCTTCGCGAGGGACAACGCATGAACTGGGACGTCATCATCAAGTGGCTGCCGCGCCTGGCCCAGGGCGCGACCCTGACCCTGGAGCTGGTGGCCATCGCGGTCATCGCCGGGCTGATCCTGGCCATTCCGCTGGGTATCGCCCGTTCCTCGCGCAGCTGGTACGTGCGCGCCCTGCCCTTCGGCTACATCTTCTTTTTCCGTGGCACCCCGCTGCTGGTGCAGCTGTTCCTGGTCTACTACGGCCTGGCGCAGTTCGATGCGGTGCGCAGCAGCTCGCTGTGGCCCTACCTGCGCGATCCGTTCTGGTGCACGGTGCTGACCATGACCCTGCACACCGCCGCCTACATCGCCGAGATCCTGCGCGGCGCCCTGCAGGCCATCCCCCGGGGCGAGATCGAAGCGGCCCGCGCCCTGGGCATGTCCCGCGGCAAGGCGCTGCTCTACATCATGCTGCCGCGTGCCGCGCGCATCGGCCTGCCGGCCTACAGCAACGAAGTGATCCTGATGCTCAAGGCCAGCGCCCTGGCCAGCACCGTGACCTTGCTCGAGCTGACCGGCATGGCCCGGACCATCATCGCCCGCACCTACCTGCCGGTGGAGATCTTCTTTGCCGCCGGCGTGTTCTACCTGCTGATCTCCTTCCTGCTGGTGCAGTGCTTCAAGCTGCTCGAGCGCTGGCTGCGCGTCGACGCCAGCCAGGGCCGCTGAGCCAGCGAGCGCGGGGCTGGCAACGGCCCCGTCTCCTGCGATCATCATGACCCCGATCCCCTACTTGCACGGTGACCTGCTCGACGAGCGCTTCCAGGCGCTCGATCGCTTCCTGGTCGTGCATCAGGCCTTGTGGCGGCCCCGACCCTTTACCGAGCCGACGCTGGCCTGGGAGGACGAGCACCCGGCCCTGGCGGCATCTCTACGCCGACGCTCGCTGGAGGAAGCCGAACAGGCGCTCGACCCGACGACACTGCCCATGCCGTTTCCGGCACTGGCCGAGGAGGCGCTGCGCCTTGCCGATGCAGGCCCCCTACCCCAGGTCGAACTCGCCGCCGCAGGCCATCGCCAGTCCACCGGCGTCCCCGGTCGCAAGTGGGCGCAGATCGAAGCCTTCGGTCGTTGCCTGACTTATGCACGTGCACCCGAGCACTGGCTGGACTGGTGCGCCGGCAAAGGCTACCTCGGCCGCCGGCTGCTGCAACCCGGCCAGCGCCTGACCTGCCTGGAGTACGACCCCGCGCTGGTGGACGCCGGCCAGGCCCTCAGCGATCATCACCACCTCCCTGCCCGGCACCTGCGGCAGGACGTCATGGCTGCCGACTGCACCGACCGGCTCGAGGACCAGGTCAGCCCCGTGGCGCTGCATGCCTGTGGCGACCTGCACGTACGCCTGTTGCACCTGGCCAGCCAGCACGGCTGCCCCCAGATCGCCGTGGCGCCCTGCTGCTACAACCGCATCGTCGGCGAGCAGTACACACCCCTGTCCCAGGCCGCCCGTGCCTCGTCGCTGCACCTGTCCCTCGACGATCTCGGCCTGCCCCTGAGCGAAGCCGTCACCGCCGGCGCCCGCACGCGACGCCAGCGCGACCTTTCCATGGCACGTCGACTGGGCTTCGACCGGTTGCAACGCCAGCAACGCGGCGTCGATGACTACCTGCCCACACCGTCTTTGCCAGTCGCTTGGCTGGAAAAACCGTTCGAGACCTACTGCCGGGACCTGGCACAGCTCAAGGGCGTGCCCGTGCAGGGCCCCGTGGCGTGGGCAGCCTTGGAAGCCCATGGTTGGCAGCGACTGGCGCAGGTGCGCAATCTGGAACGGGTACGCAACCTGTTCCGTCGGCCGCTGGAGCTGTGGTTGGTGCTGGACCGGGCGCTGTACCTGCGCGAGCAGGATTACGACGTGCGGGTCGGGGTATTTTGTGACTACGCGTTGACGCCCCGGAACCTGCTCATTCTGGCGGAACACCCGGAACAACCTGTGGATAAGTCTGTGCACAAGCCTGTGATAACGGGTGCGTAATCGAGACTCTCACCAGCGTTTCGGGCTTCTCTGAAGCCTCGGCAATAGTCCTTATAACCCGCGAAATGGGGGCTTTCAGATTGAGCTTGGGCAATTTCCAAACGATCTGAAAACCGACTCGACTTGGCACACGGATTGTGAATAAGCGTTTTGAGGGTTATTCCCGGGCTTGCTCTACAGGCTGCGAAAACCTGTTCAGCAGGCCCTAACTGGCGGACATCTGCCCCGCCCTGTCTCCCTTTCATACATTCGGAGCATTCAGCTTCGGCGCCGACGGCAGTATCATGGCCGCCTTCCAGACTCCCTGATCCCAGAAGCTAAGCTCGTGACTCAGT
>Ga0157363_1001239_pt1 | contig 21119 bp, 7 predicted proteins | sample AttsexASBM1_FD_111477 | JGI IMG/M metagenome (GOLD analysis project Ga0157363, IMG submission 111477) | Fungus gardens microbial communities from leaf cutter ant in Ribeirão Preto, State of São Paulo, Brazil - Atta sexdens ASBM1 | ecosystem: Host-associated > Fungi > Mycelium > Unclassified ... | reverse complement strand
TAGAGAGAGAGAGAGAGAGAGAGAGAGAGAGAGAGAGAGAGAGAGAGAGTTAAAACCTCGTTTGAAGTAACGTGCAATCGAATCTTAATGATTAAAAATTTCAGATTTGAATCTAGTTACGTGATTTTTTAAATTTTTTAGAAACTTTCTTTCCATACAACTTCATTCGTCGTAATAAATATGGTGCTTTTAATTTTTAATTACTAGATCAGCATTATGTTTATAATTTAAAAGCTTTGTAAAAAATAAGTCTATTTTTCGAGATAAAATCAAGTTAAAAATGAAGATTTAACGGAGAATAAAAACGAAGAATAAAAAGTCGCGAAATATCTGTTAAAAAATGTTATTGTGTAAAAGAAAAGTTTTATCATACCCGTGTAAATATACGGATATTGCATACAGTAATTAGTAAAGAGAGCTTTCGAAAATTGTATTTTCTTTGTAAGCAGCTTGGCATGCTTGCTAATAACAATAAACAGCGCAGCCCTAAAATCTTGGCTTAATTAGCCATAGCTTCAAGTACGCATTCTTTGTCCGTGTCCCTTTGTCTCTGTAATTTGTATTCTTCGAATGCTAGAAGCTCCGCTTATGAATTCGTCAGAACAAACTGGCTGCTGGCCAGAAAGGCCTTCATACGATCGTGACTTGCTACCCTTTCGCATTTCAGTTGCCGCATCAGAATTCTTTGTAAATCGTATCCTTTCATCAAGTATACATCATGATTCGTTCGCGTGCGATATTTTATAAAAAACATTATCCCAAAAAAAAGTCTACATTATGTACCTACATGCTTAAGTATAAACTTAAAAAAGTCTGATTGATTAATACAAACAGATATGCTATATACGGTACAAACAAATATAAAGCAAAGTTAAAATATGTATTTTACAAACTCGATTTTAATAATTATTCAATTAACCGACAAAAAACAAATTTAATTAGTTAATATTTATTCAGATTTGAAATGGTTTTTATTTTAAAAATCAAACAGATTTTTAATCAAGATAAATATCATATAAAAAAAACACACGGTCATTAGCATGTAAAAATTAATAATGTATAACATATAAAAATGTAAAAATTGCACGAATTTAATAACTTCAGGAATTTAAGTAAAAATCGAAATCCTGCTTTTAGTATTTTAATTTGCGGACAGCTTTTATCTCAATATAACGTTTTGCGGTTTAATTATCAAGATTATTTAAAAATAAGAGTTGAAATAAAGCGAGAGAAAATTTGGAATTTTATATCAAACTATATATACTATAGCAAAGCATGTTGATATAGAATTATTTTAGATATTCGTATTAGCGATTTAATATAAATAAATCAAAACAAAAATGTCGCTTTCTATAAGAGATTGAATTTCTTGTTATATTTTTATCGAAAAGATTTTCCTTCATATCTGATATTTTACGCTAAATGTAGCCATTTAACCCTCAGGACCGAATCATATTACGTAGCATCCAATATCTGATAAATAAAACTCAAAAAAATAAAAGGATACGAGATAAAATTGCAGAGATTCGAAAAAAACTTAAAGTACGATTTTATTTCCCTCAGGAAAATATAAAAATTTCAAATATGTAATACTCAAACAATTTTCACAATTCGTCAAATTAAAAAAAAATATTCATAAAATTTATAATAGACATAGTCTCTATATTAAAATTTGATTAAAAATTTATAAATTAATTTTTATAAATCAAAAATAATTATCTTGTATACTTTTTCTTCTAATTGCGTCTACAAATTACATACTACATTTAACGTCGAATGCACGCTTACAATTATGGAGAACGAAGTTTACAAGCAGCTCGCTTTAATGTTCCAGTAAATTTGCTGTCAACAGGAATCAGAGTTCTTTGGGCAGCGGAGTTGCCGTCAAAGAGGCTTTTCAGGCTTCCGGTTTCAAGCAAGATTTGAAAACGAAACGAGCATGAACATTTCGACAAATACATCGTCCGTTAAAGAGTTTAACTCGTTGCACAGGCCGCGGAAACAATGGCCATTCCGGCGGCATCGCGGCAACTGCATTCGCGCTAGCAAAGTGCGGAGCACATTTCACCAGCGTTATCACAATTCGAGTGCCGCCCGCGTTCTCTGAGCCGAGAGACACGAAATACGCCAAAATATCGTTATAGCTATTACCGCAGAACATTGAGCGGAGGGAAAGACGGGATTGGCCTACTTTCCCAGTGAAACCATCCTCTCCCCGGAGGAGAACGCGGAAGAACCAACATTACTCGCGTTTGAAATTTTGCCTATTGGGAGACGACGCGGGATTCCGCCGACTATGACAAATGGCCTGGCAATTTTTGCGCTTCTCGAAAGTCCCTGATCGATTCCCGGACACCGTCGTCGTTGCCGCAGCGCGAATATCGCGCGAATACAAGTCCATCGAGAAGAAAAGTCGCCGCGCGGTGTCGTCCATTCGGCATGTAGCACATCGACAATAATGTGTCATACGTCTCAATAACGAATGAAAAATTGCTTCTGAAATCATTCTTCTACATATTGTGTGTATTACAAGCTGATGTTTCTGAGTTCATCCTGTTAATATCGACGTAACTTTGTTATGTCGAGTTTCGCGAAACTGCATTAACCAATATTTAACTGCCTGGCAGATCGACCGAAAGTGCTTAAAATTTAAAGCGTTTAAAATTTTGCGTCGTAATTAAATCGTCCGTAAATTTCGAACAGTAATGAAACGCGAAATGGAGGTAGAGCTCTGTTTAGATAACTGCAGTTCAAAAAAAAATGAAAAAACTTCTAATTCCAATTGTTACTATCCATATAATTCCAAATTAATGAAAAAATTTACGAAACAAGATATTTTAAAAAAGCAACTAGGTTAAAAATGTAGAAATTGTTAAAATACATACTGCAAATGTAATACTTCGTAAAGTTTATTTATATTAAATGCTCTATAATATATATATATATTTTTATTAAGCGAAAAAAATACGGAATGAAATCATTTTGAAATTTTCTTATTAATTAAAACCATTATTTTTCTGCTCTTATTCACAAGATGCGCAAAATATGGATATTCCATATTGAAAAAGTAAAAAAAAAAAGTAAAAAAATTTAGTAGGAAACTTCTATGAAACTCGGAGCTTGTCGCGAGAGACATTAACATTAAAGGGATTTGTGGCCGGAGAGAGTGGGATTTCTTTGGCGAGGATTTAAACGAGCGCGCTTTGCGTAATTGAATTTTAAGTATCACAAAACTCGCGACACGAAACTCACACCAATCCTTTGTTTCGCACGGATAAATATAAATACTTGAAAATTTATTATACCTTTTTTTATTTTCAAAGAAATAAACGGTGGATGCAACCAACGATGAAGCGTTTTAGATTTCTCGCGCTGCTTTTCATCTACGAATCTTATTCAATTTTTGCTTGACGACAATTTAATTAGTCGCAAAACGATATCTAATATTCTCCCAGAAATTTAAGTCCTTTTGTAACTCGATGTAACCATAGCGAAAAACAGGAAATATTACGCGTGTAGGCATATAAATAATTATATACTACGCTCACAAAGAGAGAAACGTTCTCGCGACTGTTTCACTTCCAGAAAAATAAACTCGCGACCCTGATACTGAGCCCCGATAATCTTTACCCTGATAACCGAGTCGGACTTTGCAATACCGGTGCGACTCCTAGCATAATGCAGATACTTTCATCGAGCGCGCAAACATAGATTCGCTCGCTTGCGAACTTTCCAAGACGATTACTTACTAATAGTACTGCCGCTGGCCAATTCTACATTATCCTGAATTGGAAATGGAGTGTCCCTGGATATGCAATTACACGCGCGTATACCGTCAATTAGGCAAGTTTAATCGGTAATCGGATTATCGTTGATACGCGTTATCCCGCACCAGTGCATCCGCTATCAGGCCAACTCTACAGCCAACCAGCTGGCGGATTGCGGTGGCTTGCTGGCGGTTTACAGAGACGTAAATACGAACGCGCCAAAAAGTCAAGTTGATTTAATTGCTGCGACGCTCACTGCACGTAATTACTAATTTCGAACGTCGCGTTGCTTGATAAATGAAACGACAGCCGTTCCCTGGATAATAATCGTGGCAAATGCGTTGTTATACCAAATCATCTATACCAAGTCATCGTATCGCCATTTAGCGTAATGATTGTTGTAATCACATCACGAATTATAATGATAAGTTTAATTACTATTACATCCTGTAATTCATAATATGTTTGTCTTTCGTCGTCGTCGTCGTCGTCGTCGTCGTCGTCTTATTTTGTTTTGCAAAATCTAGGTCTCGGAATTTCTAAAGTACTTTTAATTTAATTTCTTATTTCGCTGGATTTCCTACGATAATATTTTGCGGTTTAGTGGCGAGGCGGCTTTAATTAGTTCGTTGAAGTATCGAATTTCGAACATCAGACAACAGAAATGAATTTCATTTCGTTTTCACAGCGATATTAACTTAAAATCGGAAAAGAGTAATAATAAAATCTCAATCATTCGTTAAAATTTCCATGATTTTCTCTGATTTTTCAAAGAAATAAATCACCTCGATGTTATCGATTTTGTAGGAAAGTGACAACTCTCTGATATATGATGACATGATGGTATCGATATGTATAATAATACGCTATTTTGAATACATCGTGTCATTCGACTGTTTCATGAAGCGAATATTTCACAGGTAGAAAATGGAAGTTGACTTATGCCTACATATTCGTATCGCATTGCATTTATATAGTTATTACATCTCTTATCGAAAACGTATTCTCACATGTGAGAATAGTTTTTTTAATAAAATTTTATCTTAAAATACAGTTTTATTAAAGATCAGCTAAAAATATATTCAGTAGCAAAAACAAAAAACAATGTATGTATAAAAAGTAGGAATGCATCGGATTGTAAAATTACCGAATACCGAATATCGGAAATTCGGACAGAATGTAACATCGGATATCCGGTAACCAGTCGGATATCCGAGAAAGCAATTTCTTCGAATTGGATATCCGACATTTTCCGGAAATCCGATCGGATTCCGAGAAAGTGTTCTAAAAAAAAAAAGAGAGAGAGAAAAGACCTATTAGGGAAAAAAATTGTAATTTTGCAATAATATATATATGATATTATAGCATCATGAATATGCATATTTATTTCTAGAACATTTAAGTATAACAAAAAAATCAACAATTTAAATTTTAATGATATCAAATTTCAACCGGATACCTCCCCGAATAATAGTGATATCCGACTATCCGGATAGTAAAAAAATGCCTGATAATATTGGATATCAAATACTTTCCGGATATCCGGTGCATCTCTAATAAAAAGTTCAAAACAAATCAATTACTACACAAATTTTTAAATTAAATATTTATAAATACTAATTTGTCTTACAAAGAAAGGATACGGTAGACTCTTTACGGATTTTCATCTCCTTCAGCACGATCTGCACGATAAATCTACATCAAAAATAAATTATGCCGTGTTCGAATATTTTGTTAAATTAACCTTATAAATAGTATTTTTTAATGTATGAAGTATCCCGTATTAATTATATGAAAAATATAAGCTCCCGATAAATGCGTTTTCATATTCATATAATATGACTTATAATGTGGCAAACAAAAAATAACACAGATATAAGGCTCAATAATGAATAGTTTTTTAAATATATTAAGATTTTTTTAGCACAAATTGTTATACATCTTTGATATACTACAGAAAAAACTATTCATTATTGAGCTTTGTATCTGACATCTTTTATTCATCATATTATAATCTATCATATGTGAAATTATAAACTCATTTTATCGGGTTTCACTTTTCCATATACTATAATAATTAGTGCGGAGTCCGAATTATGTTGAAACCATTAAACAAAAATATACATATACATATATTAATGCAATGCTCAGAACAATTAAATCTAGAAAAATAATTGCTATCCGCAAATAAAATTATTATGAATAATTAATTCTATGAGTAACAAATGAAATAAAAATAAAAAGATAATAATGTACTTATCTCTGATTAACGCTATCACCCGATATTTCGCAAATTTCCTCCTTCCAGATCCGTTCGTTGCACTCGCGAAAATAAAGTTAATTACGATTGTGTGTACTGATCAAAGAATAGAATTGCATGGCACTTTTTATACAATACTCTCGACATTAATCATTAGCAGCGTTGTGCACTTTACCATTGTATTATGACGATAAAAATATAACACAAAGAACATACACGAAAAAATTGTAGGAAGCTATGATTTGTTCGCCAATGCCATTCACAATGCTTGTCATAATTAATGTAACGAATGATAATAACTAATCATTCATAGAAAATAATTACGTTTCAATGCAATGGACACACGAAAGAGTTCATGCAGTTACCTGCTCGAGTCTCGAGGTCAAAATGACAATACGACGCATAACGACCTTGCCTGTCATGAATCAAGACCGACAGTTATGCCACAGAAAATATGTAATGTATTTTTAATTCCGCTAGCTAATAATCGTACACTGTAATAACTAGGATAATACTGTGTTTCGAGAGATAATATGATGATACACCACGGAGCGGTTCGTGCCGTTACTCGCACGAGTCTCATGCAACTAAGGCCTTGTGTACGCATAATGCGTGCTGTACACTACAAAAACATAAACCAAGGCCAAAATAAAATATTCGACATATGAAATAAATGCATGCTAATATTTTTTTATTTCTCACATTTTAAATTAATTTAAATAAACTGGAGTTAGTACATATATATTTTTATGCTTTTATATACATGTATGCTTAATTTTGTATATTTATTATATATGTCTACGACGTATATAATATGATTCATTCTATTTTAATGATTATAATAATGATTAAGTGAGATGACGTTTCAAAATAAAAAAATGCTAAGTATAAATCTTAAATCTTTTGCAAAAAAGTTTGCTTCGATATGTTTAAGGATTGCATTTAAATTTTTTTAATAGATAATTGCTAAAATCGAATTTAAAAAAATTAATTTAAAAAAAGTATATATTGCTATCCTATTAAATTATCAATTTGTCGTATTTAATTATGCAACATAAAAAAAATTATCATCCGATAATTTTTTTATTATAACAATATGTTTCAATTTCTTATGTATAATTGTAACTAAAAAAATAAGTTTTTTTTTAATAATATTTCGAGAAAAGATGTAGAATGACACAGTTTTGTCTTTTACAATCAAATAAACTCTTGCAATATATAGTATATCTAATAATTAATTTTAAACTTCGAAATACGGTTATCAATTAAAGCGTGTCAGAAATAATCGGAAATAAACGACGAAATAAGCGACAGAAATAATTTCAGTTTCACAAAGACGTAGTCGTGTACAGAAAACAGTGTTATTTCCCATTTAAAATCGTTGCGGAAGAGAATATACAAGAAGGCAATCAACAATCTCACCACTTTGCGCGTATCGACAAGAGCGAGTCATCTCGTCCCTACCACTTTATGCATAAATGCGAATAAATTACATGTCCGTTCCTCTTTGGTGTCGAATTGCTTACCGGATCCTGTACACCAAAGTTCGGTGTCGAGTGCGGCTTGACATTCGACCGTGAAGGATTAATAAAGTCCCATCTCGTCTCGTTTCGTCTCTCGTCCATATCGACGCTTTTCTATTCGTACTTGAAAATACATTTTGTGAGAAAATGCGCATGCAAAAAAAAATTAATCAAACAAACAAAATCATCGGTCACTCTTATAAGAACAAATAATTAAACATGAATGTTAAGGAGGATTTAAAAAAGTGGAGAGAAATCATGTGACTTTTCTTATCTTAATACAAAAGCACAAAGAAAAATAAAATGTCATTGCTATCTTGTAAAAAATAAACAATAAAATTTAAATCGTAAAATTATAATTTGATATTAAAAAATATTTTCTTTATAATAAAAATGAATGTTAATTATGTTAAAAAAAAATTGTTTCTGATAATTATTAAATTTAATTTAAATATTAATAATTACCACATTTAATTAACATGACATCAAGTAATTCATGACTCTTAATAAGAAAATGATAGAGAAATTTAATTTTTTTAGTTTCCAAAATGTACTTTAAACTTCACTCTTTTATATAACTCTTCAAAATTCTTATATTTTGTTTATAAGTAACTTATTTAAAACTCTCCTTCTCATAAGAATAAATTATATTATAAAAAAATCTAAAAAAATTTAGGAAAACCTACATATTACTTACAAAATTATTCTATCAAAATTACTAATATTTGATCAAATTCTTATACAATTATATGAAAAAATTGAAGAACCTCCTTAATGTAACGAAATATTTCTGCGTTGATGGAATAACGATGTGTCGATACACAAGTTGTTCAATTAACTTCATATTCAATTGTTTGAACGGGTAAGCAACTTTTTCTCAGTGTGCAAAGATATGTTTGCGCAGTGCAAGCAAATGGTTTTGCTACAAAAGCAAACATCGAGTGAAACATGGGTGCAATGCTGCAAAGGTGTGTTTGAAATATACAAGCGTGTGAGCGAACAAGATGGATACGCTGTAAAGGTGCGCTTATATCGCGTAAAAGCGCGATTAAACTGACGTATTCGCGTTTGTACTACGCTGCGTAAACAAGAGAGCAAACGAGTATCAGTGAACGAATTGATTTGCCATAAACGTGCGTTTGCGGCATTTGAGAATGCGAGTGAATTCGCTAGAAAGGCATGTTACGTGAGCACGAACGATGGATTGATTCGTTGTGACACAGTAGAAAACGAACGTATCCATTCGTTCGCGTTCATACCAGCGTTATACAGGCAACCAGGCAATCGTCAAAGAAGATACGCGCGTGGCACGAATGTCGATCCCGAAACTGTATGTATAAAGGAACCCTGTTCAATACAGAATCTAAACATTGGATTCCGATGTGAGTTAAATGGTTCTATCAAGTAAGCCAGGGATGTTTCAATATATATATTGCGGTTACCGCTATATTAAGTTATGTTATCATGTATCGAGTCGAGTCGGATAAAATATTAAAACGTAATAGATATACATGCACGAGCAACAAAAATAAATAATAAAGGAAATAAAAATTCAATCTAGTATATTTGAATATACATAATTATTAAAATGAATATACAGGGTATCTCAAACTTCGCGACTCAAAGTACTATCGCAAGAAAGATTTTGAAAAATTAAATAAAGTTATTTATAAATTTTTATTTTAAGTAATAGTTTCTGAGATACAACGGTTTAAATATGGCCAATTACAGATTACGTTTAAAGTAAGTATTAGTGAATTGAGGTTTACTAAAGTTATCATACGCGCAACTCATGGTGGTTACCTAAACATAGTCTGTAATTGGTCATATTAAAATACTCTTATTATCTCTAAAATTAATGTTTAAAATAAAAATTTTTTAATCATTTTTTTTACTTAATTATTCGAAAACTTTCTTGCTATAGTATTATCTGAGTCGCGAATTTTAAGACATCCTATATATTCGCTTATAATCTCCACTCTTATATTCTATCCATTTTTCGCTCGTTTATCTATTTTATTTTTCAATTGATTTTTTCTTTAATTATCTTGTTTTTATATATATCGATTTTTATTTTTTTATTCGTATACTTTATTTTTGTACCTGCATATTACTTTATATCTTTATATACAACGCCAAACGAGTTTGAGAATATTACACGAAGATCTGATTCACTTGACTCAGGAGAAATTCATCTGCAGTAGTGTAAACGTTTCTATTGTGAGTACGGGCAACAGCTGGTGCTTGCGTAAAGTGTAAACGCACCTTAAGGCCACGGTTATGGATGCACGTTCCGACCGAAACTCATCCGGATGAATTCGTATCAGACGTTGGAACTAATCAAATACGGTAAATCAAGTCAAGATGACTTTGGATTACCTGCTTCAGGCTATACCGTTTTCCCTGCAGCTAATGGTCGTTTTGAAATGAGGTTGCTGTTTGTAGTGATTTTTTATTGCTGTCAAACTAAAATTAACTGTACCGTAAACAATTTATCATACAAATTACATTTCCATTAATTTAGAATTTACTTAGAATTGCTTATCTAAAAAAAAAAGTTCTGTTATTTATTTGCATTCACAAAGTTTTTCGTGAAAATTCATTTTAGATGTCTGTCGCACCAAAACACTACGTATATCTTATCTTCGAAATAAATATTTATTATTAGACTATAATGTTCGTATGTATAACTCATAATATTCAACGGCGAATGCAAAGTTCCGGGATACTCTATATAATGCGAGATCTGATCACGTAGCGTGTAATTACCTTCACTTATCTCGACACATTTAATTAGTTCTGATCGGCAAATTCCTATGCGCGTTCACTATGCCAATAACCCGCATGCAGTGTACTACAACTATAATCCTTAAGTTATCCAGGACTTAAGTTTTAATCCGTTATGATATTATGAAATATAATTAAAAAGATTAATATCAGGAAAACAAATGAAGGCCATTAATAAAATATGTTGAAATTAATAAAAGTGATATAGAATAGGAAACGAATATTTTGGCGTGCAATCTATCTTTTCAATAAATTCGCCAATCATTCAAAAAGTAAATAAATAAATAAAAAGTAGATAAATAAAAATACATAAAAATACATAAAAAGACATAAAAGTAGATAAATAAAAATAATTAATTAATTAATTAATTAATTATTAATTGTTCCGCAGAGTAAAATATATATTGAAACAAATGCAAATAATTTGGGGTGAGACCATAACGTAATTTTAGATACATCTCGGTTAATTGTATCACATAGACGACCGCCGACAGTTAATAAAACGGATGTGATTAATACATCCAGTTGAAATGAAGCTAATTCTACGGCTGCTATATAATCAAATACTAAAGTGAATGCAGGCAAACTCGATGGAATCGTAATTATATCTCAACTTGCGAATGCAATTACAATAAATGAGTTGGAATGTAGCTCTCGTCTGCCAGTTCAACGGATTTTCCGGTAGAAATTTGTCGGCGTGCAAGAACGCTCGTTGGAAACTCGCGATGCCGTAACCGCGGCCTAAGTCGTCGAAGTGAAGACTACGACGTTCGGATATTACCCATGGCAAGACGCTATTACGGCTGGATTCAACTTCCCCACAATCCCGATCGCTGAAACGACGGCGATGATGGTCTCGTTCACGATTCACGATCCGGCAAAGCGATGGGGCCGCATGCACGATCAAGTTTCTGGTCCGTTCGCGAGCTTGCGGTTACGTTTAGTTCACCGTACGCCGAAATTATAGGTACCACACAGACTCTTCTCTCTCTCTCTCTCTCTCTCTCTCTCTCTCTATTTCTATTGTTCGATATATGTATCCGCCTGGTTCCTGCTGAAACGCTTACGGAGCACGGACGATGCATTAGTATCATCGATTCAAGCAATGCCGTATCTACGGGTTTGTCTCAGTTTAACCATTAATTCTTACGAAGAAATTTTTTTTAAATTCATAATCAAAATTTAGAATCGTAGAGCTGGTAATGTCACAACTCTCGTAATTTGGATCATACAAATACAAAATAAAAAAATGACATTTATAAGTTAAACGTGTAAAAATTTGATTTATTCTAATATCCCACGCTTAACTGAACGCTAAATGATACTTTTATTTATCTATAAAAATAGAAAATATTATTTCTCTTACATATACATCAATATATTATTTCTAATGTCAAAGAAAATATCTCCATGTACAGAAAAGATAAAAAGATAGAAAAGCAAATCTCTTTTGCATGTAAAAACAAGTAAACAAAATTATCGATTATTTAGTATTCACTTAATTATTTTCTAGGTACATAATTAGAATAAACATTTATAAAAATAAACATCAAAGTTTTATTATATACTATAATAACGCAAATAATTACGATTCGCGAAGGTTGAAAAAATTCTTGCTACGAAAAAAAAGACCGATTTATAAAAATCGTTCAGTCCATCCTTAAATTTATGGATTTATATAAATCCTTCATTCTTTAAAGCCAATAATTTCACTCGCAATCATAAACGACTTATTTTCGCAGAGCGTATGATTATTAAAATAAAAATTTGTAAAAACAGACATTAAAACTTTAATATACTGTACTGTATCAAATTTAAGTCGTCATTGCTCCTCAATATATCGTTATATATTTTTATACTAAAACTAACGATACACTGAATAGAAGCAGTGGTGACTCAAATTATTAAATTTGACGCTGTAATTTTAACAATATAAAACGAAAACGATTGCAAACATTGTGTGAAGAGATTCTCGTAACAAAAAAGATTGACTTGTAAATCTATCGCTCTTTAAATCCGTGGTTCCAATATTTCTAGTCACAATTATGGACATACGCTTATTTCCCACCGAAAGTCTATGGTCTGTACTAACCCCTTATTCGTGACCCCTTCGGTACAGTAACCGCGCAGTGTATCTCCAATAAGGGAATTTGGCACGTTTCCAAACGACGAGAAACTACGACAACGGCGATGGCTATGACGAAATGAGATAGTCCCTAGTTTAGTGTAATCCCTAGTTTAATGTAACGACGAGAGTAAAATAACGTGCTATCCAAAAATGTCAAGTGGCTAATATGATCCGTGGAAAATCAGACAGAGCGCGACAAAAATATTGTTTACAACACAATGTTCACTAACGACTATTCATTAAAAAAAGAAAAAAAATCATCGTATGTAAATACAGGCAACATGATTAAAAAATAACATATTATAAATATGTTATCATTGAAAATGCGAAAGAAACGCGCGAAATAACGACGGAGGAATCTATTCTGGAATTCACACGCGAAATTCTTTTTTGCAAATTCGGGCACAATGGCCTCTCTCGTTCTCTTCGCAATTCGCCAAACAGTACCTCGTGCGATTCACGCGCGCGGCTCTCAAATAATTTCGAATTGAAATCGAGGACCGCGCAACCTGCATTTCCGTTCATTGTACGTCGCGCATTCCGATGCGTTCGCGGCGAGGCGCACGCGATTCGCTTCGAGATACGCTCGTTCGAACGCGAAATTTATTTCTCGATCGCTCCAGGTCGCGACGAGAGTCGCGGAAAGTTACGAGGGGAATATTTGATACTGGTTGGGCGTGCAGGGCGTCGCCGATCGATCTGACCGACTCTTTTTCAGTCTTCGTGAGAGCTTGTTATTATTATTTCCTGTATTACTGGTTTATCATTATTTACTAAGCCTTGATTTCAGCTATTGGTTTACTTCTTATTGCATTATTGTCTTATTCTGGTTTTGTTACTAATAGACTTTGTAACAGCAATTATGCCGATGTCTAACCATTTATAAGTTACTATTGTCTATTGTATTTATGTTCATGTTAATTATAGTCGATTGTATCATATTTTATGTCTGTTACTCTATTAACACGTAGTTTTTTATATAAAGCTTTTATATAAAGCTTTGCAATAAACTAAATTAAATTAAATTAATTTCTTTTATTATGAATTATTTTTACTATTAGCAAACATTATTTTTTCTATTATATACAAGAAATTCTAAAAAATAATTTAACAATTTAGACTGTTTATGTTCAACAAAGGAAATTATTACTAAGAATCGGTGCTGTTATTAGTGCATTAAGTATTATTACAAAAACTTATATTGTAGAATCTAAAACGTCTTGCTCGTAAGAGATGAAAAAGAACTGTAATAGCTCGAAAGCATCTTTTACTTATTGTGAACAGTACGGTTCAGTAAAAAGATATTAAAAGCAATCGAAACTCGAAGGAGTTTAATTAAACAAAGGATATGAGTTTAATAATCTATGTGGCAAAAAGAAGCTTTCATTTTGATTAATTTAATGTCAACTTTACTTCAATAAACTTTTTCTTTAAAGTTTAAAATTATCAGAATATTTCATATTGAAAATTACCAACGCATAAAGTGTCCATCTAGTCTTTTCCCACACTTGTAAAGTTGAAGAAGAATGTAAGATTTCTAATCATAACTTCCTGCGACATTCTACGTTTGAAAGGAATAAGTACACCCAATTAATTACACAGAATATAACTAGACACGGTACTAATAAATCACTAAATTGTTTTTATAAGGACCAATCAAGAAGGATTATTTCACCCTCTCGTATCTGACTCGCGTAACACGGAACAAACTCAATTATTTATGGGCACATTAGCGACGCGAACTAATGAGGGCGTGCTCAATGAATTACTGAAATCGTATTCAGCCGGAAAACCATCTGCGGTTATGTAATGACGTTAAACAAAGCGTTAATCCTCTGATGCACTTTGGGAGTCAAAATAAATCCCTGTGCGTTGCACATAATTCACTTGTTATGCATGTAGTTTTGAAAATATTGGCTTATTAAGATACAAAAGATATCCCGAAGGACCATTATATAAGAATAAGAAAAATCCGTTTTGAACATAACTTTCGAGTTTTCAGATATTTTCACTGTTTGCATGCTGAAATCCCGTGGGTTTGGAAAAATCGATAGAAAAACTGAAACATTATAAGATCTTATTTTCATTTAAGTTAAAACACAAAGTTTTATAACGTACGGCTTAATTTATTAAAATAATTACTTTTCACGTTATAGATATATTCGAAAAATATATTAAACTAAATGTGAATTATTGTGACAATTATAAAAGTTGGAGATGCTCCTCGACTGAACTGCTCGCGAAAAAGTAACATTACAATAAATGCGTTCGTTATCAAAATTTCGTCAATAGTACACTGAAAAAAGGAAAACTAAATTTTAATAAATGTTTGTTTAAATAATTCTAAGTAAATATTTACTGAATATAAACGTATATTTATTTAATGCAAAAACCATTAATTTAATTATCATTTTTTATTAACATTTTATAAATATTTTTTATAAATATTTATTTACTGTAAGTAAATATTTACTTAGTACTACTTAAGTAAATTAAAATTTTGTAAAGTTTTTCACTATATTATTCATGTTTTACGTTTGAAATTCTTCATTAAATTAAAATTACGTTTGTGCTCAAATTGCGATTTCACTGCGTGGCGATTGAAGCAACCAGTATTCAATTATAATCAAGTAAAACGACGTTTCAGTAATACGAAAATGGATAGAGTGTATCAAAGGATTTAAACAAGGCACCCTTAGGTACGTCGAAGCTTGCTCTTACCGGGGCGACGAATGCTGCACATGTGCCAAGCGGAAACCGCCTCGAAATAGCGGACAGGGTGGTCGCACGCTATCCATCACGAAGTTGAAGTTGAGGGATACCAGCTAATTACTTTGTCCGTGGATATGCGCACGCTCGTCGACGTATAATACCACGCCTAATCTCGAAATGTGCTGACACTACTTACTCTTTCGCCCGTGATCGCACGGTGCCACGCCGCCGGCTTAATGACAGTAATACGCCTCGTTTACGCAACGTAATTCCGGTACGCAGAATGAGCGTGTATAAATATTGATCCGGTTGCTGCAATGACTATCAACAGCGCTCTCAGTGCGTCGCTCTATGACGTTGACATGCTAGGACAGAGAGAGAGAGAGAGAGAGAGAGAGAGAGAGAGAGAGAGAGCTTTGAGATTATCGGATTGTTGAGATTATCTTGGGATAATCTCGAATCAAAATCCCTGATCGGTTGCGGCATTATCTGCCAACGTAATTAGTTCCTTTGACACACGCGTTTTGTGCTTTATCTTTAAATCAAAATAAATAAATAAATGTAAATAATCGATCTTCTATATAGCGCGGGATAAATTTAATAAAATGTTAAGAAAATAGATTTCCCATTCCCAATTACATATTATAATCACTACATTATGAAAATTTTAATAATTATTACAAGAGAAAGAGGTAATATTCATATCATAGTTCTTGGTAAAATTATACTATTTTTGTCATCAATACGTTGAATATTAAATTAATAACCGCGGCAGAATGCGACCAAATCGTTAAATAATTTCAACAAAAATTACCGCAGCGTTAAAAGTATCGATAACGCAACGAGAGATAATAATTTAATGCGTATGTAATGAGATGAAAAATTCTATATAAATTACACGAAGAAATAGGAAATTCGATTTAATTCGAGTCGATTTTAACATACTACATTTGTGCTAATTTAATTTCATAACATTTGATGGTTGTATTGAAGCAATGTGTGAAGAGCTATTTGTGTCTTCTTCGATTGATGAGGAAGTATAAATGAACTTACCCAAAACAGTACCGACGTAGGAATGCGAAGTGTCGAAGGATATCGGTCCGTTCGTGCTCTCAAAGGATACGTCCTTGCTAAACAGACTCGCGTCGTGAAACAAGCGTATCGTCCAGGATCTGCAAGATAAATTGTGATTGTGAAATATTGGAGAATTTTTTGAGACTGGAAAAGTAATTATCGGCGTTTCTTGCGTGCCATAATATCTCGACTCGGCTCGCTCCGGATCATTACGCAGAAGGCCGATAATCTAGTAATAACATGAATAAAGGAAAAGGAATCGTCGAGGCAAAAGAACGAAGCATTTTAAGTGTGTGTACATATTACGATTACGAAAGACTGTATCTTATTTATCTAGAGGAACTATTTTCAGAAAAATTATTTCAAGTTTTATTTTAGAGAAAGATCTGCCGAATAGATATCTTTCCAATGTCGAATGGAGCAAAATACGGTAAATTCCTCGCGTAGCTATAATGTTCGAAGTACAGCGTTTTGCATAGAAGCAAAGGCTTGACAAAGGAGGAGTCATATTATATATAGTTAAAACGTCGAGCTAAAATCCTCGAGCACAACCATCTCACCGGATTTATATATAAAAAAAAAGCATATTACTTCAACTGATATATAAACCGATATCGAAGAGCTTGTACAAGCTCTTCATACAATATGTCGATTTGCTCGCGCATGAAAGAGGAAAATAACGCAAGTACGTAGAGAATAAATATCTTGACTTCGCAGCGTAGTATCATTCTCGAGCGATACTTTGTATGAAATGTCAGGTCAGTCCATAAGTTCATGCGTACTTACTATGTGAGTATATTTTAAACTGTATAGAATAAAGCAACTATAAGTAAAATGGCAACAAAATATCGATAATGAAAGAACATGCATCGATAATTTAAAAAAAAATAACATTTTAAATATCCGAGTTATATTGAAAGTATACGCCAATATATTTCAACGAAATATCAGAGAATTCTGGTAATTTAAATATTTAAAATAAAATTCTCTCAAAATAATTCTTGCTGATAAATAAAATGTGAGTTTTCGTAATCGTGACGCTTATCGTTTCATATTCCCTGCGAATTGAACGCGAGATTGATCTGATACGATGGATGTCTTCCACAATTTCAAGCTACGATGTTCGAAACCTTCGAACCTCCAAAGACAGCTTAAGACGAAACCATGTAACATCATATGGATCGAAGTGGCTTCTCGCCACTAACGGATTCAGCGCTAAATATACACACGCTCTTTCACTCCTGCAAGTGGCATTTACGTAACAAATCCGTCTTTAACGAGATCAAAGTTGACTAAGATTGACGTTCGCGCCATCGAATTCCGCAGAGAAGAGTTTCGCAGACGCGAAACGGATTAATATCATACGTTGACGTTCACCAATGCCGAACACGACATTCAATTATGACAAAGAGGCCACATAGCAGAAATAAATCATAACCTCGGAAACAAGCGTATGTGTATCTAATCTCTTTCGTTCTAAATTTTTGGGAGTGAAATTTCACTCCCAAAATTCCAAAAAAGTGAGAGTTGCGCCAACCCAACAGAAATGAATTTTTTCACTCTTAGAGAGCAAAGAATCCTTCCAAGCGAGATTCAATTTTCAATCTAATCTCTCTCTCTCTCTCTCTCTCTCTCTCTCTCTCTCTGCAGAGTGCATAATTTCACTCTCCAAAAGAAGAGACAGAAATTTCATTCTGATAAATATTAAGTTTAACCCCTCTTACATCCAATCTTATTGGACGAAATTATAAGCTCATTCGACGTATTTCTGCACAAAATGAACGAATCTGACAGAAAAAAAGCTCAATCTCGAAACGAGATATTAATCATTAAAGTTCTTGTTAAATTAGAAAATTCATTCCTCAAAGGAATGAAGTAAAATTCACTTGCCGGACTAATGCAAATATCATCGCTTTTTCAGTGAAATTTCATTCCCAAAAATTTAAAATGTTTGTTTATATTGGAAATTTAATTTAATATAAAAACTCAAATAAGAACATAATAAATGCCCTAATAATTTTAATAACAGTTTCATGCTCCGCATCTGTCATATCAAATCATATTATTACCCGCAAAAAATATTATTAATAAATTATAAAAGCAAACATTTCAAGAAAGATGAAACTTGAAAGCGTGGAAATTAAAATACTGAAAAATAACGCAGGTGTAGAAAAGTTATTGACGTTTTCATAAATATTCGCTTCCCAACTGATGTAATATGCCATAGAAATATGAGCAAAAACAGAATTGCGCAAATAAATTGTTGCTTCGAATATAACATAAAAACTTTTTCAATATAAAAACGAAGAAATCCTATCTATTTTTGCAGAAAAATAAATTATGGTTGGAATACAATAATATTCGTTTTTTCCTTATAAAGAGGCAAATATGTATGTCAAAATAGTTTGTATACGCGCTTTGTAAAAATAAATTCAGCCATTACTATATTCCGCACAAAATGCAGCAGCGAATTAATTATCAAGAAAACTTTTTTTGTAAGGGACGACATATAATATTATATTAAATATGTATAATATTAGAACATGGTAAATTGAAACGAATGTCCGAAGAACTCGTTAGTGCCTTCATAAATATGCTTCGCATATGTTAGTTATTTTATTTATAACCAAAATGCATCCATTTAGTTAAATATATACGTACGTGCGCTTTACCAATATATATACTTTATATATGTACATAAATTAAATACATCGCAACATATGTATTTAACCAAGACTATGTCAAGATTGTAAAATCACATACTACAAAATACGACAGTAAAATAATATTTGTATAATATTAACATTGCAAAAACAAACGCGAATATAAACTAGATTTCACTAATTTACCGCATTGACAATCCATAAATTGTTTGTCATTTTACTCAAAATATTCGATTATTGAATTGCTCTTTAGTTTATCTCTGGATTTTACATGATTAATTGCGCTCGCATTTATAATTTTATTTCTCCCTTCTCTTATAAATCCTTACTTAGCTAATAAGTAACTCCATTTTTAGCACAAAGATAATCGCTGTGATAGAATCATCGCATGACAAGTGATTGACATATGATGACAATCAAAGGTCGGCAAGAAACTGGTGATCATTGCAAGATGTGATGGAATAACGGCGATTGTCATTGAAGAAAACCAGTGCTAGAACTTATATATGTGACTTTCACAATGACAATGCGCAAATACATGACGTGCTTCCGGATATCTCGTGAAAGCCTGATTCCACGATGATGCTGAATTTATGTGGAAGGTCAAGCGAAACCAACAGAATGCAACTCACGTTTGATGACTTGCACGGTGAATATGCAAAATATACCTGAAATACAAAGCTATTCACAAAACGTTATTCTTTGATTAATTAATATTCTTTCTTAACATTTCTCAATTCAATAAAATTTATAATTAGCTTATCATTTTTAAAAAGTTATATAATTATCAAAAAAATATAAAAAGATAAAAAATCCATTTTCTTTATCCAATCCTTTGTTACTTAATTCTTGTATCTGCTTTATATTACTGTAATGCAATACAAACGCTGTGAGCATTTAAAAATATACCTAATTATATGTATTTTAAATACTGTTAATTACTTCGTGATCAATTTATTTTTCTTTTTAAAAAAATGTCGCTCGAATGCTTTTCGAAAAAATATAATTTCATCTATAAAAGATGAAATTCTTAATGCGTCACCAACAAAGACTATTTGCGTTATATTTAGAGACCTGTTATATTTAGAGACCTACTGGGACGATCGTTAATTCTTTTCGCAGCATTTATTATCATAGTAGTGCGAAGACACCGAAGGAAGAAACGACTTTAGCATATCCGGCAAAAAGACGTTAAAACGTTGGATTACCATAAAGATATACAGGGCTAGAGTTGGGAAGCATTACGCGAAGAATTAGGGGAAGCATAACAATTAGTCGCGACTCTTTATAGCGCGCACACACTGCTGCTTCCGCGACAATCATTTTCATAATAATCCGACGTCGGCTGCACGGATCGCGCATTAAATCGTCAGCTTTGTCTTGGGAGGCTCGTTGTGTTATATCTTTGCAGTATCGCGAAAAAGTCGTTTAAGTGCCGCTTTCATCGCCCGAAGCTGGTGTATAAAAGACGAAACTCTCGTTGCATCCGCCATAATCTCTCGTAAGTTTGTATACAAGACGTTCTAATTAAAGCGCTTACTATCACTCGTCGGATAACAGAAAATGTGCCGTAAAAAAAGACCCAGTATAAAATAAAAAGCCGTTAAAAGAGATTATTAAAGCATTAAAATATCGACTGCTTTTTTGTTTTCGTTAAAAATTTGTTCTACTTAAAGTTTAATATATATTCAATCTTAAATAAAAAAGATCTAATGGGATCGCGCCATCAAGAGATTAAATTTTCCTCGAGAAAAACTCGACGCCAAATTCCTTTGGCAAAAGTAGAACTTCGCTATACTTCCTTTCTTGAATGTATTCCGTCAATCGACTTTTAGATAAACTTCGCTAATGATAAGCTATCTCTGTATCCCAATTATCACAAACATTTCTTATAGTTTTAAACAATTAAGAGATTGAAGCATGTACGACAGATTAATAAATACGAGGGTAGTTTGATAAGTTAGTGACATTTTAAAAAACTATATTAAAAAATAATAATAAAAGGAAAAAAATTTTTTAATTCCATTAACTTAAATTCCAACTCTTAAATAACTAACTTATCAAACTGCCCTCGTATTTCTTAATTCCACAATCCTCTAGCTCTTCCTAACTATTATGAAGTATGTCGATATATTAACGAAATCGAGAAATCTGTTGTTTATTAATTTGATGATCGCGCTTCTTTGTAACGATTACGAGCGACCG
>Ga0157363_1001238_pt1 | contig 21123 bp, 27 predicted proteins | sample AttsexASBM1_FD_111477 | JGI IMG/M metagenome (GOLD analysis project Ga0157363, IMG submission 111477) | Fungus gardens microbial communities from leaf cutter ant in Ribeirão Preto, State of São Paulo, Brazil - Atta sexdens ASBM1 | ecosystem: Host-associated > Fungi > Mycelium > Unclassified ... | reverse complement strand
TAGCGCTTTTGTGACCTATGAAACGCTAATACAAGAGAGGAATGATCGTCGTTGGGTAGCTTTGGAGCCATCTCGAGGCGTTTGAGCAGAGTCACGGTATTCGTGTGTGGTTGTACATCGCACCCGGGAAAAATCGTCGGACTGTCTCCCACAATGGTGAGATTGATAGGAGAGACAATTAATCATTTGGGAGGGCATGCTTATTGGTCGTCGGGCTATTTGCGCTCTGCGCTTGGGAGGGCCTAGTTGCAGTGCCTCTTCTCCTATATGATTGATGTCAGTCTGAAGCTTCTGCTTTCTAGAAACCTGGATAGATAGTGCTCTCAGTCTCGCTTGTTTCTGAAGGAATGTCAATGCGGTTTTGGTGCATAAAATACCTCAAACATACAAGAAGGCACAGCTGAGTTACTGAGCGACCCTGCCTTATTCCACCTGGAGTCGGGGATCGTCTGAGAGAGTTGGAAGGGTCACTCGCACTCTGAGTAGCACTGGTATCCTTTATGCTGAATTTTGCCAATATGCGATGCACCTTCTTCTTGACTATTTTCATTGCAAGATGGATTCTAGCCTGCGAAGGTACACTAGACTCAGGTCCAGGCCCGTTAAATGATAAATTGGGACGGAAACATCCAAGAACAGAAGATTTGTCCTTTTCAGAGACACTGAAGACTAGGTTTGCTTGGCCACCATTGCATCCGTTGTAGGCACGATCCAGAACTTCGTTAGCATAACGTTGAGTGTTCGTTTCTTCTTGTCCCAGAAAGGGGCCAGGTGGAAGGCTGCTGCCGACTCTCCAACTTCTTCGGACATGAGTAATGCTGGAGCTTGCAGGTCTGCAACCCGAATCCGATGTCGCCAGAGTCAAAGAGTTTCTGGCCTGAGAAAACGAGGGCTCCTCCGAGCAGAGAGATCTCGGAGGCAGAAACAGTCTCCACGAGTTACGGCCGTCAGGCTGCGGAAAATATAGGGGCTCTGCATCGCGCTTTAGTGAATCTGTGTGCAGGACCCCAGTATGACGAAACTGGATCGACGAAGAGGATAGTGTGTCAAGACTGGGACGTTTCACCAATGTTCCATGTGGCTCAAGGAAGCTCTCATCTAAATCAAGGTGAAAGGCGGGGTCATTGCTGGAGACATCGAATTGATCTCGACTAATTCTCAGTTCGTCTCGTAAAGAGGACAATGACGAGAGGTCAGGTATCTCGGGGAGTGTTAAGTCTACCAGATCAGAATCGGTATCTGGCGTATTGGGATGCAGTTGCTGGGTATCCTGTTTCTGTGAACTGAGCTTGACTTCATCTTTGAATTTAGTGGCCTTTTTTGGCGAGAATGAGATATTTAGAGGCAGAGGTGTCGTATATGCGCTCGAGAATGAAGTGTTCTGAAGAATCAATTGAATAAATTATCTACGCAGTCATGGAACCCACCACTGGTGAAGAGGTTAGACTCAGGTCATCGGGCTAACGACAGAATTATGACTGGGACAGCGTTTCTCGTGATGCCAGATCACGTACGGCAAGACTAGAAGGTGTATTGTCTGGGGTTAATGTTGTCGCAAGGTCAGGTCTCAACCTATGAAATGAAAAAATGCCACGCTGAGGAGAGACCCTGGGGTAATGGAGGTCGAGGTCAGATGAATGTTGGCAGGAGCGTAGATAATGGGAGTCGCTGAGACTAGGTGTACACGATTTTGGACCTGGGCTTGCCGGCCATGCCCCAGGAACAGAGGGACTTTGAGAAGAAGTGATCATGGTCGAAGCCAAGAAGCAGAGTCTGAAACGACAAGTCTATTTGAAGGCTCCCTTAACAACTTCAGCTAGAGTATATGCATTGATCCCGTGATCTCTTATAAAAATCTGGAAATCAGATTTTGCCCAGTTCATCTAAAGAGTAGCAAAATCTAAAGGGTACCGCGCACAGCAGCGTTGACACTTTCGGCAAAGTAGTCAATATTACTGTTGTTCAAGCCGGCCATGGAGATGCGACCATTTGAGGTCATATAGATATGGGCCTTTTCTGCGAGAGTCTTGGTTTGAGGGGCTGTCAATCCAGTGAAACTACAACCCCAATTCGTCAATCACGGCCAACACATATAAATGGGAATCTCTCTACCTGAACATTCCAATTTGGCTCTTAATGTGGCCCCACTCTCCAGGCGTCTTGAGGTCGTGAGTCAGAAGGTTGTAGAGCTTTTCACGCATGCTGATGATCCTATCGGCCATGCCTTTCACTTCACTAGTCCACTGAACATACAAGGCCTCACTACCGAGGATAGTGTTGGCAATACGAGCACCGTGGACAGGCGGGTTAGAGTACATAGGACGGATGACAATCTTGAGTTGGGAGTCAACGCGAGCTTTCTCTTCAGGGGATGCTGTCGTCATGGAGAAAGCGCCGACACGTTCGCCATAGAGGCCCATGTTCTTGGCAAAAGATTGGGCTACGGCAACCTGATGACCTTCCTTGACAAACAAGCGCACAGCATGAGCATCACGGTCGGTAGAACCAGACGCAAAGCCTTGGTAAGCCATGTCAAAGAAGGGGAAAAGCTTCCTCTCTTTCACAATGTTGGAGATTGTGGCCCATTGTTCAGGAGTGGGGTCAATACCAGTAGGATTATGCGCACAAGCGTGTAGTAAGACAATAGCACCCTCAGGTGCAGCCTGAAAGCACAAGTAAGCGTTCTTAGAAAAGCACCTAATGAACTGGGCTGCATACCAGGAGATCAGCCTTAAGACCTTCGAAATCAAGGCCAACCGTTTTCTTATCAAAGTAGCGGTAGCCACAAACTTCAAGGCCAGAATCTTTGAATAAAGGAATATGATTACCCCAGGTCGGAGTTGGAAGATAGATAGCTTTTGAGTTAGGATAGTGGCGGGCAAGGAAGGCGCCACCAATACGGAGGGCACCAGTCCCCGAGATGGATTGAGTGATAGAAATCTGAGAGACGTGTCAAATGGGGTGGCGGAATGCAATAAGGGCGTGGCTCACGGCATTTTGTTTCAGGGGACCACTGTCAGCGCCATAGGCCAGAAGAGCAGCACGCTTGGTGAACTCTGCAAGACCAGTGATGGGAAGATACTCCTTGTCATGCTTAGAAGCATGTATAGCCTCTTCGGCCTTGAGTACAGCATCAGAACAATGTATTTCTCTTGACTCAATTGAACTACAGACTTTTTGGACAGATGGTAAAACGTAGGGTTTGCCGTTCTCGTCACGATACGCACCAACCCCGAGGTTGATTTTGCGTAGATCCTTGTCGGCCTTGAAAGCTTCAGTGACCCCTAGAGGTGACAGGATACGTCAGTACTACGTGAGGGATATTGAGAAGCGTGTGAGGAGTCAGACATACCAAGAATTGGGTCAGGAGGGCCTGCAGGAACGGCAGACCAGACAGACAGGGAACGTAATGTGGTCTTATTGAGAGATGCAACGGAACGACGAACGACAGACGAGGCTAGCATGTTGGGTATCGTATGTACAGCAGTGGTAAAAACAACCACAGAAGACGATCTTTCGGCGGTTTGATCCGAGCAACAATTGGGCGTGGGAATTTCAAACCAACAATCTGTACGATAATCAGTCTTAGTGCCTCAGCTCTGGCATTTATCATAAATAATTATCTCAATGTCAGAATCTCAACATATCCCTGTGGAAAAGTAGGCCTCTTTCTTTTGATCTAATTTCCGAGACTTATGGGTGCCTAAAGCACTGAGGACTCGAAGAGCTCGTCTAAGAGTGAGCTTAAAAAGCAAGCCAAAGCCGCTGAAAAGACGCGAAAGGCAGCTGAAAGAGCCGAGAAACAGAAAGAGCTCGAGGCGCAAAAAGCTGCTGCAGAACCAGTATGTCAATGCACAACACCACTACTAATAGTCACTCTCACGAATTCCTCAAAGGACTGCTCCCTGGACTTCTATGGTACACTCCCTCTCAATCAATCACAGTCAAGACCACGTCGCGAAAGGGTCCATCTTGCCTCGTTATCCGATCGTGATGAACAGACTATTCTCTTCCGCGCACGAGTCCAGACTTCCCGTGCTCAAGGAAACAAGATGGTCTTTCTGAACCTCCGCCAAGGGACGGAGTCTGTCCAGGCATTGGCTGTTGTTACTCCTGAAAAGATCTCAAAGCAGATGGTCAAGTGGATCGCTGGCTTGGCCGATGAGAGCATTGTCCTCGTGGAAGGTGTCGTTCATAAGTCTCCGGAGCCTATCAAGAGTGCAACCGTCAGTGATGTTGAGGTGCACATCACCCAGGTATACTTATTTTTTGCTTTCTCAACTATGTTGGTTGTCTGACAAGTGGGCCAGGTCCACCTCATATCAAGTGTAGAAGGTAGACTGCCATTCTCTCTGGACGATGCTTCTCGCCCAGAGACAGATATCGAAGAGAGTGGCGTTCAGTTTAATCGCGTCCTCCTGGATACCCGTCTCAACAATCGGGTAATTGATCTTCGTGTGAGTGTTTCAAGTCCAGTATGTAGCTGTGAATAATCATCTCGTCATCAGACCCAAACGAACCATGCCATCTTTAGGCTACAAGCAGGCATTGGCGAGCTGTTCCGTGAATTTCTACATGCCAATCGCTTTACGGAAATTCACAGCCCTAAACTGCAGGGTGCTGCCACTGAATCCGGTGCTTCCGTCTTCAAGGTCAACTACTTCAAGGGTTAATCGACCACAATTGTTTACTTGTCATCCTATTGATCGACATCCCCCATAGGTAATGCATATCTTGCGCAGTCGCCTCAGCTCGCCAAGCAGATGGCCATCGCCGCCGACTTTGAGCGCGTTTACGAGATAGGTCCTGTTTTCCGTGCCGAAGACTCCAATACACATCGTCATATGACTGAGTTCACTGGTCTTGACCTTGAAATGGCCATAGAGGAGCACTATCACGAAGTTCTTGAGCTCCTCGACGGCCTCTTCTTACACATTTTCCGAGGACTACGAGATAGATACAAGAGGGAGATAGAGGTTGTTCGTATTCAATTTCCTGCCGATGAGTTTAAGTGGAGAGAAGGGCCAGAAGGCACCCTTAGGCTCACCTTCAAAGAAGCCATCGACCTCCTAGCTGAAGACGGCGTTTCAAGAGAAGAGTTAGATGATATTGAGTAAGCCCCGTCCTCCTCGACAAGCTATTGTTGCTGATTATTCTAACAGCACCACAAACGAGAAAAGACTTGGCCGCATTGTCAGAACTAGATATGAAACTGATTATTTCATCATCGACAAGTTTCCAATGGCACTTCGTCCATTCTATACCATGCCTGATTCCGAGGATCCTGTATGTAGTGTCTTCTTCCTTCACATGCCTTGCTAAAGCTACTATGAGCAGGCTATTTCGAATTCTTATGACTTCTTCATGCGTGGAGAAGAAATTCTTTCTGGAGCCCAGCGTATCCACGACGCTCATTTCTTGTGTGAGAAGATGCGCAGCAAAGGCGTCGATCCCGAATCAATGAAAGATTACGTCAATGCCTTCCGCATGGGCTGCCCACCGCACGGTGGAGGGGGAATTGGTTTGGAACGTGTGCTGATGCTGTTTTTGAAACTGAACAACATCCGCCGAGCATCTTTGTTCCCAAGAGATCCCAAACGGCTGGAGCCTTAAAAAGATATCAATACCGTCGATCCTGTACGTACAAATTAAAATTGTTTCCGGTTCCACACCGCTAGTTCGCCGTATGAATGATTAAGAAACACTGTAAAGAAACACTGATTTATCAGCGTCATAGTGAGGGAGAAGTGGCCAATAGCCGAAAAAAGGTTAGCTCAAATTTTGATATACTAGTGGTGTTTTTACAATAATAAATTACAAAGGCGTGGAGTCTCGGCTCTTCGCGCTCTCTCCCTCCTCCTTTTCACATCCTCCCGTCTCGTCGTGTCTCCCTATGTATATCTTCAGACGAGACCTCGGCAATTCTTATATCCCTGGCTCGGATCCAACAGAAAAAGACGACAACAATGGCCCGATAGACTATGGGAAACCTGGGCCACATCGTTTCATTGGTATAGCCATGGCAGCTGGGTTAATTTTTCTTGCCGTGATTGTCTACTTGATTTTCGGGAAACGGCCACGACGCGCGCTCGGGAAGTATTGTCAGTGTTTGGGTGGGCGCAAGGACGAGGATGTGGTTGAGGGGACTGATATGACACAAGTGTCTGTCAGGTTAGAGGCCGTGTCATCACCGTCGTACTCGTCAGAGGAGAAACCCCACTTCTTCCGAACAAGTATTTCGGGAGCGCAAGTAGATGCTAAGAAAAGATGGTCAAATCGAAGTCGAAGTCACAGTCACAGCCGAAGTCGGCATGGCAGTCGCCTTTCAATTGAGCCACCAAATCAATATGTCACGACTGGCACAGGAAATGTAGAGGTGGAATGGGAGGTCTACCACAACAATAAAGATAGCGAGGTTAGTGGCCTCGTCGAGAAATTATTCCTAAGTTCCCGGCTCGATCAGTCAAATTTCTTAGGATCAGACAGATCAAAGGCTAGAAGTTCAGAAGCCACCGCTAGCATTTCAGCGTTGAAACGCTAAGATCATGGAGACAGCCTCAAGGAGAGTGGCTGCCTTGGTAGTATCGAAGAAGCTTCACTCACAACCCGAGTTTCATAATGAAACATTTTTTAAATTCAAGGTTATCAATGCATACGACATAAATAAATATTCCTACTCCAATCCGCTTGATTTGAAACATACCCTGTATAAATCCCCCGGACCTATCTATTAACACATCAATCAGATCTGGTTATAATTACAAGCAGATGAACCAGGGAATGACGCTGACTAGCCAGGACAATGCACCAAAACTCCATACATAAAACAAACCACGGGATCATCTCCTTCGAGATCTCCTCCTATCAGAGGTGCGTTGTGGACCACTTTGCCCTATTGCAGATGTCGGGATAGCCCCTCCCTCGATCGCTGCACCGATAACATCAGCTGGCAAGTCTAGTTGTACGCCCTCCGAATAGCGGTATGCGTCAAGGGGCGAGTAGGCAGGAGGATCCCATCTGGACAGATTATTGCCCTCAGGTAAGAGATGTCCATCTTCTGCCTCCTGTTGTTGTTGACTACTAGGAGAGTCAGCCATTCGACGATGGGAGGTCACGCTAGACAGTGCACGTAGGCGAATATCCCGTTGATTAGGTGTTGGGGGGTTGAGATTGGGGCTCAAGGGAGAGTCAGGGGGAGGATGGAGTGTGACTGACATTTCAGACCCTGATTGGGACAATGAGGCCACAGCATGAGTGAGGGAACGACGATGAGAGCGAGGTGGGATAAATGGGTTACGCGCACCTACTGTTGGTGATAGTGAGCGGGTGGACGTGGTCGGCGAGGGAGGTACAGAGTTGACCAACCGTTCCTGTGGCAGACCCTGGAGAGGAGAACTGGGGGAATCAGGTGGAGGCTGGTCAGCGTAAGTCACAAGATTTGGTGTGGCACTGTACGCTTCCTCTTCTTCGTCGATGGGCGTGATGGGCGGAGGAGGGGTCAATGGAGCATCCACCAGAGATGAACCCAGAGCAGCACCAGCTAATGGACGGGATCGGCGCGAACGACGAGACCTGGGCGTTGGCGAGGAAACACTGGGTGTACCTGTAGGCGTGTTATCTGTAGTAACTCTAACATGACCTCCAACGTCAAGGAGAATGCTACCACGTTCACTTCCATAGGCAGGAGGAGGGGCAAGGGTGCCTACACTTGGTGCCAAGCCCCATTTCTTTACATTGGCTTCAATGAACACGAAACCAGCCTGACCAAGGTTTACATGTACACTGCAAGGGCCGTCTGCGCCTACGGTGGGAAAGAGGTTCCATTTAGTGAGGCCAATGAAAGCGTCTTCCATTTTGCGACCGTTGCGTGTGAAAAAGACAGTGCCGGTGCGAGGTCGATAGCCTACGCCAAGAACGTCCCCCTCCTTGAGCTGAGGGCCAAAAGAGGAGGTGGTAAAGGGGTAGTTGTGCGATTTATCGCCAGTGGAATGGTAGGCGACAGAGAAGCGACCGTACCCGGGCAGACGGAAGGGAGGATAAGGTTTCGTAGCCAGACCGACAGATACTGTTGTGGTCTCGGGCAGATCGAACATCTTGACTTCCCAGTAGTAGACTTCGTTGAGCTTTGGCAAGGGAAGGTTAGACTGTACACACGAAGAGGAAGCGGGATCTGGAAGAAAGGTGATCTCTGTGCGAGCATGAACAAGGAGGGAGTTGACAGTCTCGTAGTCGGGATCGAAAGACCAGGCGGAGACGCCCTTCTCCTGAATTGAAAGGAATTGAGAGAGTGTGATATCCGTTGGAAGAGAATTGGGGGGGTATTGGAGCTGGAATTCTGAGGACTGATGAGCAGAGGTGGAGGAGATGTGGATGAGGACGGACCGTTTGCTCTGTTGTAGGCACGGGCGATGGGTTCAGCGACAGAGTCTATCCAGCGCTGCTCTAGTACTCTAAAAGCACCGTCACCCTCGATGAGCTCCTCGCGACTCATATCGACAGGGCCATCACGGTCGCGAAGGACGATGGCCCTGCGTCTACGGATAAGAAGGACGCAAACGAGGAAAAGGAGAAGGAGAAGGAGAAATGTTGAGAGGACGATGAGGAGGGGAAGGAGGACGAGCAGGGCATCTGGCTGGCGGGCTGGGCCATCTGGGGGCTCGTGGACAGAAGGAGACATGGACGACGGTGGACAGCCCTGATCACGCGCAACCTCTCTACCGGATCAGCGGCATGTGGGTACGGATCAGCGGCAGGACGACAAGCAGCCACCGTCTGAACTGAACTGAACCTGCCATGGCCACGCTCTCCCCCAAAGTCGTCAGGCGATGGCCTTCGGGGCGTCGGCGTGCGGGATCCCAGGCGCTCTTCCCCGCCCACGACCTCCACGACCTCGCCATCGCCGCCATCCGCAGCTTTCTCCGCTGCCACACCTGCTACGACGCCTTCCCCGTCTCATTCAGGCTCATCGTCCTCGATACAAAGCTCACCGTCAAGAAGGCTCTTCAGTGTCTCCTTCTCAACGGTATTGGTCCTTTTTTCCTGTCTTTTACGCTTCTCATCCACCCAGGCGTCGTCTCGGCCCCTCTCTGGAACAGTGATCACTCGCGCTTCTCGGGCATGCTCACCGTCATCGACATCATCCACCTCATCCAGTACTACTATCGCACTGCAGACTTTGAGCAGGCAGCGATGGATGTCGAGATTTTTCGTCTCGAGTCTCTGCGCGGTGCGTCTTTTCTCCAAGGGTCGCCTGCCATGATTCAGATCGGTCTCTAGCGATCGAGCGTGAGCTCGGCGTTGACCCCCCTCCGCTCACCCGGGAACATCCCTCCAGCTCCCTCTTTGACGCCGCAAAGCTTATCATCCAAACCCATGCACACCGTTTGCCACTTCTTGACAACGACAGCGAGACTGGTCACGAAGTCATCATCTCCGTACTTACCCAATACCGTCTCCTCAAATTCATCTCAATCAACGTAACCTCAGAATCCTAGCCTTCTTGGTGTCCTACTCATGTCCCTCTGATCCAGTGTCACAAGGAGATCCTCCAACTACACCTGTCTTTGCGGAGACTCAGGATCGGCACTTTTGTCGCCTCTCCCTCTCCGGATCCCAACCACCCGTATTGGCCCATCGAGACAGCCAGTATGGACACCTCAGTCTTTGATGTCGTCCACATGTTTTCTGAGCGCTCCATCTCTGCGGTTCCCATCGTCGACGAGGACGGGGTTGTTCTGAATTTATATGAAACGGTCGATGTCATCGTAGGTCCTGATCCGAACCTCCTCTTCCTATCTCTCACTGGATCTCCAGACACTTGTTCGCTTGGGTGCTTATCAGACTCTGGATCTCAAAATTAAAGAAGCCCTTACCCAGCGTTCCTCCGACTTCCCTGGTGTTGCCATTTGTACTGCTTCCGATTCCCTGGGCACTCTTCTTCAGCTTATCAAAAAACGCCGAGTTCACCGTCTCGTCGTAGTCGAAGGCGAGGTAAAATGCGTTTTTGACTCTCACTTACTCTTCTCTGACTCATCCCTTTATTAGGAGGAAGAGAAGCGTGGCGGGAAGAAGGGTCGTTTATTGGGTATCATAACATTAAGTGACGTCCTCCGCTACATTGTTGGCCATGTCGACGTCAGCGAACCGAGGTTCAAACCACCGACTACTTCGGCAGATCCGTTTCCTTCTACGCCTGCCTCGTGAATGGTTCATCAAACTGTTTTGTGTATTCTATGTATTTCCTCCTGTAGATTGTGACATATCAATCAGATACCGCAGCTTCGATTCTTCTATTGTCACTATGTGGCCATTCTTTCTCGAGCGCACAATTACTTTCAGCAAACGCATGCCTGCTACTGTCGCTCAAGTCTGCGACATCCTTCTCAATGCTGATTCTTTTGTCAGGCTCAATCCATACGTGATCAAGGTTGTACAGGACCCTACCAATCCCCAGCGCTATGAAATCGTCGATCGTCTACCGGGACCAGGTACCTGGAAATATGAAAGTTCTATACATGCAATATTTACACCGATGGAGGACGAGAGCGGCAAAGGAGTAGACGTAGCCGTTACGTTGCCACAGAGCTCTCGCTTTCTGTTCCCAAAGATGCACAATAAGTATCGTGTTCAAGAGACTGAGAACGCTGGTATTGTGCAGGTGACAGAAGTTGTCCGGTTGCGAGTGAGCGAAGTTATCCGTGCTCTGCGAAATTATTTCTAACTGACCCCTCATCCGTCGATACGGATGTCTATAGGCATTATTTTTGCTCGTGCCTTACATCCTCAACACCCTGACTAAAGCGCATAAGCAGGTTCTAGACCGCTTGGCGGATAGAGTTGAGGATGCTCAACGAGTTGAAGGGCTTGTTCAGGGTGAAGCCTAAAGGGGTCAGCCTGACCGTAGTACAACTTGGCATAAGTATGTAGCAAGTTGATACCCTCACTTTCGATTCGTTATACTCCAACGTCTGCTGTTTTCAATGACCTATCCCCTCTTATCTGCAGGGAATGTAGTACGACAATAACACTGACGTGAGAGCCCATCGAATAAGTAAGCCATCATGTTCTAGAGAACACTAGGTGTACAGGTCATTTTGCCCAGTGTCGTAAGACGACTGTCAATGGCTGCGTGGTCTTGCGTGATTGAGGTCCTGAAAATTTGAATTGCGAATAAAAAACCTGATTCAGATTTAGTGGGAATGTCTGACGTGAGAGGAGCAGCTCAGAACATTGAGGCACATTAGCACTCGAGAGTTGCTCATGTCAGTAATAGTCTTGGTTTCACTATGACCGCCATTCAAGCCGTCTTCATCCGTGGTTGCGAAGAGCGTACTACCCCAAAAATCCACATAGTCTACCGAATCGAAATTCAAGCACATGTTCGATCATGGCAGATGTGGAGACGATATTCCGAGTTCGACGACTTGCACATAACACTAACCAAGTCTATCGGTGCACCACCGCATGCTCTCCCCCCCAAACACCAATTCTCCTTATTGCGCTCTCACAATAACGCCAAAATCCTTGAGGAGAGGAAAGAGGGGCTCGAACAGTACCTCCGAGCTATCGTCGGTGCCAAAGACGATAAATGGCGGGATCACTTTGCATTCCGTGATTTCCTCGGTATACCTGTGGGCCGACAGGGATCCACTGCACAGAACATCCCACCGACGCAATTTACCTCATCTTCTTGGCTCGACGAACACCTGGATGTTCAGACTCGTCTACGAGATGTCTGGGCGGATATTCATAAGCGTGATGCACTTTCAGACCGTGGTGATGTTGCTGCCTCACACAAATCCAACGTCAACGCCAAGACAAAGCTTGCCGGGTTGTTATCGCGTATTGGGACTCTAGGAAAGGGGTTAGAGGTACTGGCATTGGCGGGGATGAACGAGGGCGAATTGCAGCGTCGGACGGATATGGTCTCGCGGCTACAGGATGATTGCGAGAAACTGAGCAAAGTCGTTACGATCGCTCGTCATACATCTGCCCTTGCTCGGGCAGTGACTGCTGGTGGGACTGCTGCGTTGAATCCTGCGCCGGAGTCAGACAGAGAAGTTTTGCTGGGGTTCAGGGATTCCGGCAAGCCTGGGAGGCGGGTTTTCGGGGCATCTGAGCCCCAGGAGACGGATGTCACTAGGCCATTGGATAATGTTGGGCTCATGGGGCTTCAGCAAACTCAGATCCAACAGCAGGACCAACAGCTCTCTGCGCTTACCACAATTCTTCAAAGACAAAGGCAGCTCGGGGAAGCTATCAATCATGAGATACAGGAGCAGAACGAGCTGTTGGAGGGACTATCGAATGACGTTGACCTAGTTTCCGGTAAGCTACGCCAAGCTAACAGAGAGCTGAATCGATTGGGATAGCGGCATCTGCTAGTTGTTTGCATATACATATCATGTTGTATCTGACTCTTTTTCACAATGCATATCAAGTTGGAGCATTATTCCATGACTATAACTAAAATTATATCATATTCATATTTTACCTCAACTCATGTAATCAGAAAGATGGTCTAGCTAAAAGCCTTCCAATGCCCTTTGCAACCGGTCAGAAAGGAGCTGTCATTGTTCAACGACAGTCGACGCACCTCGTAGCAGGAAATCATGATGCCACATGCAGGCGCAATTTTAGCCATCCGCGGGAGATTACCAGCATACAGCGCACCAAGCCCTTCCGTACGAATGATACGTAGTAACAGAGGAATACTCTGTGTATGTGAAAGTGCGCTTTCCGACATAAGCAGGGTTTGACGTCGTGTTTTCAGCACATCAAATGGTGAAGTCATGAGAGCAGCTAGGATTCCACTCGAGGCACCACTCAAAAAAGCCACGAAAGCTCCTTCATGTCCTCTACGAGCGTAAAAGCCTTTCCATGCCTCGTAACTAGCCCAGTAGACCCCAGAGAAAGGCACATCACGCCAAAGGGACGGGCCAAGTCCTCGCCAGAGGAAGAAAACACTGTTGCGCCGAACAACATTTTGTATGGATGAAAGGACAGAACGGAGGGTATGAGGTTGATTGGGAGAAGGTGGAGTGGACTGGAGGTTGGTACGAATCAATTCCAGTGGAGACATTATTGATGTGATAACCGAGCGAGCGAGTATGCCTGCAACGAGAGGGAGCATTGGTCCTGTGGGCATAATTGCGGGGAGGGAGACATTCAAAAGATGATCATATGTGAGAATGTATGCCGTAGAAGAGGGGACGCCAATGACCCTGAGAACTATAAGCGCGAGGGAGACCTGCGACGCATTTCTGCTCACAAAGTAGTTCCTGCCCCTTTCCATAATCCACGCACACCCTCTGCTCGCCAAACGTGTCGAATGGCATCGTAAAAGCCAAAGACTCGTTCTGTCTTAAAGACGCCATTTTGCCAGATACATAGTATTTCTTCTCCGGAAAGAGGTCGTGCGAGGGAGGACATGCTCCGTGCCAGCGACGACATAGAGCGTACACAAAGGTGAGAGTTGCTTGCGTGACAACAAGTATTCAATGGAGGACGCGGGAAAAGCAGCTGAGGACGAGCAGATTGGGTTTGAAGGCGAGTTTTGACGACATCGAACGGAGTCACTGAAAAAAGTGAACATGGTGCAAATGAATGTTAGTATTCAGGAAAACCATACTTGTCAGTGCAGTGAGGGTGGAGCCCGTCGCTGCTGCCACGAGCTTTGCATGGAAAGGGTCCATTCGAGTCAAGTCAAAGTCAAAGTCAAAATGGAACGTCATTTGCATTTGTTATCTTATCAGATAGAGCGGAGCTGCATCGGAGCCTGAATTTGTTTTTCCGCGCTACTTTCTCCACGTGATGCCAAAAACCACTGATCACCACATTCCTATTAGCAGCTTCAACCCCCCGTTGTACCGCTGAGCGACCTCAACACCTCATCACTTCTTTCACAGGACTCTTTGGTGCTTCTTTGTACTTGCGTTTTCTCTTTGTCTGCTTTTCTGCACCTCTGTTCGTCTTTCGCAATACATAACAATGACTTCAACTCTTCCTGTTCCTGCCCAACAAGCCTCGCGTGCCGCGCTCAATGCAGCTTTTGCGGAACAATCTCAGAACAACGACAAAGCTGGCGATTACGAACCAGGAGAGATCCAGGAGGTGGATATGGAGGAGCAGGCCGAAGGAATTCGCACTGTATTCAGTGATCCCAAAAACTTTAATGTCAAGGTGACTTCTCCTGGCCTTTTGTGGAAATTATCTCTAACTACTTTCCAGCATCCTTTATACTCTCCCTGGACTCTCTGGTTTGATTCACCTGCGACCAAAGGTCGCAATTTGCCTCAAACTCCTGTTTCTGCCATGCCTTCGACACCAGCCCCTCAGACACCCAATGTGGCTACAGCTCAGGGATGGATGGACGATATTAAACAGGTTATCAGTTTTGACAGCGTTGAAGAATTTTGGGGGTGGGTTTCCGTGATAAATAGGAGTTCATCTCACTCAAGCATCCCCCTTCAGGCTATATAACAATATCGTTCCTCCATCACAGCTGCCCCAGAAAGCGAACTATTATCTCTTCAAGGTGGGTTCCTGGAACGGATATCCTGTTAGGCTCATGTTCATAATTTGACGTAGGTGGGAATCATTCCTGCTTGGGAAGATGAAGCAAACAAATCAGGTGGAAAATGGAGTATCCAGTTGCCAAGAGAAAAGAACAAGAGCAATGTGGATAAGATGTGGCTATACACGGTCAGTGATTAATTGCTAGACACTGACCATAGACTAGTCGGACTCATTTCTGGTTACAGATGCTTGCCGCGATTGGCGAAACGTTTGACTCCATGCCCGATGAGGGTCAAGAAGATCATTCACAGTCGATGATCACAGGGGTTATCGTGTCTATCCGACCGCAGTTCTACCGCCTTTCGATATGGACACGATTTGCTTCTACGGAAGACGACCAATTGCGTAAGAGGATTACGACTATTGGGATGCACTTCAAAACGCAGGTTCTCGGCTATCCTGATTCCGCACGGCTGGCTGGACCGCTTGCGACAGAGGTCGAGTTTATCTCACACAAGGATTCTGAGAGGAAACCGAAACACTCAAAGAAAATAATTGTATAATTTGTCCTTGCACTGCATCCAGATTGAGTGTTGGTTGTTTGGTGTAAGCTATGTATAATCAATCACCTCATGACGACACTCGTTATCGCCGTATAAAAACAATCTAAGATACCGACTTGAGTGGATCCAACATCATGTCTTTCTCACATATGCTCTCAACCTTTTCTGAGAAGGCACAGTCTACGATCAATTCTCGCCGGGCAGCTCATAATACTCCTGACTCGAGTGCTCAGGCAGCAGCTTCACCGTCAGGAAACAAATCCCATACATTTGAAACTCTTGCATATCATTTGCGCGCTCTCGGTCAACAGTATTCGTATGTTATGTTATCCCCTGAATGTCTTTCCCTGATGCTTGATCGATTGTGAGGTAGCTCCACAACTCCCGCTCAGAAAATAATCACGTCCGAAAAGGGAGTTGCACTTGACTTTGACAGTGTTGCGCGTGATTCAAAGGCGCAAAGTAAGGAGCTATACACTTGGGGTCAGACTGAGGTAGACGATCTCAAAGATGGTGTGTCGTCTTCAAATGTTTGATCGATTCATCGATCGATTGATTGATTTATATTATTCACTCAGTAACTGACCGTCTTGCGTATATCAACTTCGTCCATGGTCAACTGTCCAGCACGCTGGCCACCAAACTTGATGCCGCGCGCACGCCTTTCAAAACATTGCGTGATGCCGAAACGGCAATTACCCCTCGTCGCAACATCCGTACTGGCCTGGAAAACCAGATAGCCAGACTTGAAAATGATCAACAAAAAGGCAGTGATAAGAAAATAGCGGAATTGAGAGACCAACTGCGCAAAGCGGAATTGGATGATGCTGGGCAGGAGCGTGAGATAGAGATATTGAAGCGTAAGGCTGTGAGGGAAAGCGAGAAATTCAAATGGGAAGCGATTAGAGAAGTAGGTGTCCGATACTTGCATTGTGGTTGATCTTGAAGGGATTTTCAATTTAGTACGGTGAAAAGCTCGTGCTGCTCTCTCAAGCAGCCACTCCTATCATTACGGCGCTTCCGTCCATCCCTCCCACTCCAGAACATCCTTATACTGGAGCTCAGGCAACGGGCGCTGCCAGAGTTTCCCTCCAACATGCCCTTGATAATTACAGAATTGGAAACACTAATTTTCCATCTCAGGTGGCACCATCCGAACTATCAGGGCCGGGCACTCAGAGTTTTGGCGACAGTCATGCCAGTGAACTTGCCAACATAAATCCAATTCCTCAATCCATTCCTCCACAGGCTTCCCATACTTCGACCCAACTTTCGTCCACGGTTGCAGGTTCTCAATCTCCAGTCAATCCAGCGACTCTCAACTTGAGTCCCACACCGATCCCTTCTCCTGCACAACCGTCTCCCCCGGCTATCGTGCCTGACACTTTGCCTACAACATTTCCGGTTCCCACAGTGGCTGAAACCGGTATCCCAATCACGGCTGAAGCAGCGAATCTTGGTCCAGTCAGCGGTCAACTACATGAATCGCGTCGATCTGATCTCACTGGATTAGCAAGCTCCGCTCCCAACTACCAGACAGCTGAAGAAGAGAAGCGCCGCCTGGCTGCTGCGTACTCCCAACAACCGGTTTCTCAGGGTCAGGCATCAAAAGTTACCCCTGTTCCTTATGAAATTTACGAGAAAGAGACAAGCCCTCTCGAAAGAGAGGAAAGAGATGGATTATTACGTGCAGGCTCGACTGGCCTGCCCCAAAGGGACGAAAAGCCTGACAAAGATGACGAGTTGCCGCCTTACCAGGACGTTCCTTGATGGAACAACTTGTATCGCTCTTGAATATTTAGTATAGTACCGTTATGCATAAATCAAACTCTAGCTATAAGACGACGAGTCTCCTGGGGTGTGAAATGCAATATGATGGATAGTACGCGTATAAGATTCGGCTGAAAGGGGCAGAAAATTAGAAGGATATGAAATTGATATTTCTTTTACTCACTCTCATTTCCTTGTGTTCCAGAAATTGTAAAATGACATTGCGTAGGTATTCAAGATTTACCTCTTCATTCTGGCTTATTTGTGCAGGGGCCGGCGAACGGGTGCGGGGACTAGATGTAGGAGTGACAGTATCGGACGGACTACTCTCACTGGTGCGGCTCGTCCAATACCCAACACCTGAATTTCTCTGCCTTTCAAGTAAAGCAGCCGATGATTGAACTTTCTTTAACTCTTCGCGAAGAGACTAGAAATTGATTAGATGTCATGAGAACCAGAGAAGTAAGGTGTAATACCCTGTTGGTCTGTCGCAACTGAGTGTCTTTAACCTTGTTCTCCTCGATCTGTTTCTCTAGTAAAATGATCTTGGCCTGAAGGTCATTGGCTGCAGCTTGCGCAAGTGTCTTCAGTCAGAAAAAGACTCAGCTCGGAAACTCTGAGAATGATCTATTACGTACATGAGAGTTTTCAAAGTGACTGCAGGTTTTTGACAGATCAGCCAGCTGATTTTCCAAGTCTTTCAATTCTTCATCTTGGCGCTGAAGCGCCGCGTTGAGTTCAGCCACCACCTCTTCTTCCTTCTCCTGATTTTTGGCGGAGTTACCTAACAGCCGCTTCAGTTCCTCCATCTCCGCACCTCGCTCTTTGAGTTTACGGCTCCATTCAGCTTCACTTTCGTTTCTCTCCCTCTCCAGGGTGGCGTTAATCGACCTAAGCTCAGTAACTTTTGCTTCATATTTGGACTCTGTAGAAGCCAGGAGATGTGCGAGGCTCTCGGTCGAGGAGCTGGGTTCGCGAATGCGGAGTTCTTGATCATGCTGAATTTCATTCAAGTCTTCTTTTAGGAGATTGACTCTGTCAGTAGTCTCACGGAGCTGATACTGTAACTCAGTATTCTGATACTGAACGCTTTCCAGGAGAGACTGTGCAGATTCGGCCTCAGCTTGTCGAAACTGCAATTGCTCGAAAACTGCGTTCTTGTCATTGGTTACTTTGTTCAGCGAGGCTTCCAGGGTACTTATATGTGAGTTTTTGGAAGCTATTTCCTTGGTGTGGGCGGACTATGACCCGTTTAATCGTCATGTCGGTATCCAAGATGTAAAAGACAAAGTACCTTGGTAGTAATAGCGTCGAGCTCAAACTGGGCTCGCATGGCCGCCATTTCTTTGTCATGTTGTTCCCTGAGACTAGTGATCTCTTTTTCGAACTGTATGCGCAGGCCATCCAGAGCCTCATCCCTCTCGGCTTTGACAGCCTCAACTTCATGTTCAAACTTCTTCCGCTCCGTTTGCTCCCTTTCTGCATTGGCTTTGCCCTCTTCTTTGAGTATGGTGAGATCCTTGAGCGCATCCTCTTTATCTTTCTCTGCTTTGACAAGCTTTTGCCTGACAGATTTGAGGAGACTGATGGCTTTGGTTCGTTTCTCTTCCTCCTCTTTAACAAGTGTATTCAAACGTTCTGTTTCCAATCTCAGGGTCATTGCTTCTTTCTTCCCCCGTAAAACAGTTTCTTCAAGCTTTGTGACGGATTTTTGGGTTTGCTGGAAGAGAACATCCGTCTCCCGGAGCCGATGTTGCAGTGTATCAATTTGATTGACTTGCGAAGCAGCGGCGAGTTGGTGGGTTTCCCTCATCTCCTCAATTCTGCCTTCCTGAACTATATGCTAAGATCAGCATCAGAAACAAACACAACCTTGATGTAAGCTCACTTGCAAGTTTTCCTTCGAGTCGTTTGATCTCTTCTCGAAAAACCTATGGGGAAAATGAGATTCAGGAAGACAGCCAATTCGTATATCTGACATCAGATTTTGAATCCAAGGATTTTAGGTACTTCTTCAATGCAGTGGCATCTTGGATACCTGTCAAGGGGGTCGAGTCGCAGAGGACGGCATCGGCTGCAAGCTTCTCTTCCTGCAAACGTTTAAAAGATGTAGAAACATCTGAGTTAATCGAATCAGTGGTGTTGATAGAGAAATAGCAAGAATTTACCTGAGAATCGTTGCTCAACCTCCTTCAATCTTCTCTGTAGGACCTCGACAGTGTCACATTCCTGTAACTCCTTTGATTGTGTTTTCGAAGCTTTATAATCATCTTCCTCGTTTTGAGTATCTTTGGGAGGTGTGAGCTCGTTGCTTGAGACGGGAACTTTGCCGTCCACGGATTTCACGCCTGCTCCCTCGTCTAAACTTGCAGGAACCGGGAAGGTGGTTTGCTGTCCGTCGATTTCTAGAGTTTCTGCTACCTCTGAATCTGTATCAGCCTGGGTTTCTGGTTTCGTGTCACTTCGTTCTGCTTCGGGTCGCTCAATGGGACCTTGTAGTGCGACAGATGAAGTTACAGGGGAACCAGGGATTGGAATAGATGCAGCGTAGAGAGTAAGCTCTTCTTCTAGGGCGGGGATTTCAGATTGTGTGGTCAGGGAATTTGTCAAAGTAGTGGAGACATCTGCAGCCGATAGACTTGCGCGAAGACGTTCCTCCAGGTTCAACTTCCGACGGGGCTTATCAGAAATAGTGACAGGAAGCGACGTGCTTTTAGTTATTAGGGGACCGGTACGATTCCCTGTGAGTGACTTTCGTAAATTCGAGACCGAGTCTGCAAGCTGACTAGAGGTCGAGGGATCCGGAGACACGTCCACAGAGGAAGATAGTGTCGCAGAGCTTTTAACCGAAGGAGCATCGGTCGAGTTGCGCGACTGAGCGGTGAAACCCTCGACTGCGCTATGGAGTTGGTAGAACATAGAACATAGAACGACGACCACACAGTATTGGAAATTAAACTCCAGATCATCACGTGGCTAATAGCATAATCCACAGCGAAAGTAGATCTACTAAATCAACACAGACATAGCTAGGAAGGAGGGAGAGCAAGAATATTGTTATCAACTTCCTTTCCTTTACTGTTACCCTCGGGGACTGGTATCGAAATTCCAGTTGCTGGGGTTGCATTGGCTATGACTCCCGGGCTGCTGCTGCTGCTGCTTGTCCCACTGAGTTGCCAGGCTGGGATCGAGGGCCGGGCCATTGGGGGCAAAGGACTAGGTGACGAGGGCATGCCTGTCGGCCGATTGAGTAATAAAGCTTTCAAAGACTTTACTTCTTGTTGCAATTCGTTGAGAGATTGCGTGTGGTGCTCTTTATTCCTGTCGACCATCTACAGAACACTATTAAGGATACGGTAAGACAAGTCGGCTTCAGCTTCACCTTCGGAAGCATTTCGCGGATGTTATTAACCTCTTCCCTGATTTCCCTGATTTCGTCTCGCGTCTTACTTTCCGCCTGACGCATTTCGTGGACAACGGTTTCTACATCTTGAGTAGTCTGATCAATCTTGGTTTTTTGTTCCTCAACCGCCGCCCTAACTGCCGCTGTCTCCACCTGTATTTCTTTCAGAAGGGCTTCTGCTGCATCAAATTGAGCGTTGAGTGTATCTTTGTCCTCCTCATATGCGGAAGCCGTTGGCGGCTGAAGATGAGGAAGAAGGTATTTCTATGCAAAGATGAGACAAGGGCCAGGCAAATTGCAAGTGCTTGGCGTACCTTGAACAACGAGATGGCACCGTAAGTGATGGCACCGGAGATTACAGCTGTCACCTACAATACTCAGTTGCAGCAACTTTCCGTACGAACTGAAAGAACAAGACTCACAAAATAGTCCCGCCAATCCCAGCCATAAGCACGAGGTCTAGCAGAGTAAGACAGTGGGCCATGACTAGGAAAATAACTTTGCGTAGGAGCACCCGCTGAAGCCTGCCTTACGGCCTGGTCAATTTCTGCTGGAGTCAAGCCTTTAGCCTCCAGAAACTGGATCCGCTGGGTGAGCGGAGAAGCCTGTGCCTATAAAACTATGAATCAAGTGGAGCCTTGTAAGATTACGAGGCTTACTTTTGAATCCTGGAGGAATGTGACAGCATTCTGAATGAGGGCCTGGCGGTCCGAAGAAGACATTACAAGATTTGTTGAGCCGAGTTTGGATCAATCACAAGCGGAGGCAGCCGATGCAAATTTCGGGATTTGACACGGGTTGGTTCTCGAGTATGACCACCATGTTTGCGCTGGTCACCTGCAAGGCTGCCTCTCGCAGGCTGGCTCCATC
>Ga0157363_1001237_pt1 | contig 21131 bp, 10 predicted proteins | sample AttsexASBM1_FD_111477 | JGI IMG/M metagenome (GOLD analysis project Ga0157363, IMG submission 111477) | Fungus gardens microbial communities from leaf cutter ant in Ribeirão Preto, State of São Paulo, Brazil - Atta sexdens ASBM1 | ecosystem: Host-associated > Fungi > Mycelium > Unclassified ... | reverse complement strand
ATATATATACAATATATTAAAAAAAAAAAAAATATATATATACAAAAAATATATATATATATATATATATATATATATATATATATATATATATTGTATATCCCGAATTTAAATATCTAAATTTCGGGAACGTATAGAGAATCGATAAACTAAGAAAAAAAGTCCTACAGAGATATAATCATTTTTTGCTTCGTTTTGGAGAAAATCGTAAAAAAGACAAAACGTAGTTTCCATTTTTCTACTTTCTCGTTTCTTATTCACGTTATATTTATTCACTTGCTTAATGTAAGTATTGTTCAAAATGTTTACTTGTTGCAGCAATGCAAACATTGCACCTAGTACGATCAGCTCGTGTTGCAGTCAAACGCTGGCGATGGTGTACTGCAATCTCGATTCGATTTTTCAATTGTTTTCTTGAGTTGACTTGAAAAATAAGCATATCTCTACAAGACTTTTTTTCTTAGTTTATCGATCCTTTATACGTTCCCGAAATTTACATTTAAATTCGGGACACCCTGTATACATATACAATATACATATATAATATAATGTTTAATATTAAATGATATATGCATAGTTTAATATGTAGAGGAGACAGGGTCTCCTTGGCACAGTTTTTACAATTTCGGCATTAGATTTTTTAAATAATGTCAATATGATGAAGAGAAAATATAGAGAACTTTTCTCTATCTTTTCATACTAGTAATAGGTTCTACACACTTTATAGTGTATGTTTCTTTGCAATAAATAAAATATGGACATGCTGCATTGTAATTAACTTGTCCCGATATGAGAGGTAAATTAGTACATATTACAGTATAAATTGCTTCTATGATAAACTCTATATTAAACTAACAAAAACATAATAAAAATGTAATAGAAATAAAAATTAGATAGTAGATATATATTTTTTGTTAAAAATTGTACTTTTCAAAGTTATTGTAATGATCAAATAGCAAAATGTTAAAGAAAAATAAATGTAAATTATTTTAATTCTACCTCATTTTAATATAAAAATATTATAAAGCGTTTTGTCAGAGTTAAATTGTAATTAAATGTTCACATGTGTGGTATGAGTTAACCTAACCTTTTCTTATGATACGAATCAACGCACCTCTCTCTGCATACGTCCAATTTTAATCATTTTATTATAAAAAATTACTATTGTTATTCAAAATAACATATTGTATACTAACGAACACTTTTCTTTTAACTAATATTACATTGCTTAGACTTGCTTTCGCAAACCGAAGAACATTAATACGAATTATAAAATACTGAAAAATTTACTTGCTGCTCTTGATCAGACTATTTTTTTCTATTATAATAGTTTTGTTTGATTTAAATGAAACTTAGGAAGAAGTATCTATGTTATGAAAGAAATATTTTGCGATAATTTTTCCATTGTTTCTTTTATCTATTAAATACATAAACGGAACGCAATTTGCCTCTTATGCGAACGAGCCTCGGTCTCCCCTGTATAAAAGTGACATAAAAATGATATAAAATTAATATGTATATATTTTAGAAAAATATAAAAAAATTATTAAAATGTTATGTATAATAGAAAAATTCACATCTCTCTTCACATCAAACTTACGCGCAATATACTTAGGAAGTTAAAAAAACGTACTCACCAAGTATATGGAGCATGGAACTATGATATGTGTGTTACTAGTGCGGGATGCCACACGCGCGTGAGGTGCATTTTTTTTCTAAAACTATACAGTAGGCACATAGGTATGGGAATATATAAAATGAAAAATAATGGACAAAAACAGGCGGGAACTTAGGATGGTACAATATTTACAAATTTAGAGGTGCATATATGTATGATATGTATATGAGTAAGATGAGATGATATAGATAAAAAAAGAGAAAAATAATAAAGACAAAAAAAGTGCATTCCAAAAAGAACGACATCTATTCACACTTTTAAATCATTAAAATGACATTGTCGGCAAAATGACATTTTGTCGGCGATAGTAATATTATACTTTTATGTATGTACAGACAATAATAGATGCGTCGCGATAACGCATTGTAGGAGTACAAAAGGAAAAACATGTATATATATGTGACTATAATAACGTTACTTACAGCAGATGTAGATTCCTTAACACATATACACATATATAGTACACGTTGATAATGTATGCTCCCCTGCCCAGGTTGTAAGTACATACGTCCTCGTGATATTAGTTGCAAGCTGATTAATCAACACTATTATATCAGGGTAATATTGTGAACAATGTGGCACAAAGTGTGATTCGAATCCCATTATCTCTCGAATTCAATTTTATATATATATATATATATATATATATATATATACATACGGCTCGTTTTATAACTTGTGTGCTATTATCCCACATTATCCCGTAAACAGGCAGCGCGAAATCACGTATGATATCGCGCTAACTAAAGGCTAGCGAAATCAACATAACTATTATGTAGATTACATACAGATGGTAATACCTATTACAAAAACAACATTATGGCTGCGTTCCATTTAACGCTCGTGAAATCATTTTATCCTTGTTGTTTATCAAATGTTAAACAAGAACAAATGATGCTCGCGAGCATTGCGAGCGTTAAGTGGAACGTAGCCTTTATCATCAGTGAAGAGAGAGTAATCGTTTCAGACAAATTAATCTTCTATGAAATTTGCTTTCTCTAGTATGCAATTTTTTATATTGTATCAGTATAATCGACATCCTAGATCAGGCTAAAGCCTTGCGTATAATAGTATAAATATTAGGAACAGAAATAAATATTAAATAAATATTAAATATTAAATATTAGAAAAATAAAAAGATTAAAGAATAATATATATAGATATAAATAATAGATAAATAAATAAATAATAGATATAAAGAATAATGGAGCACTGCACAATTAATATAAATAAGATATGACACAATTAATATAAATAAGAAATAAAATGTCCTATAGAAATAATATGTCAAATAAATATGTCTTACATATTATATCATATTATATCATATTATATCTTACTATTATTTATATCTATTGTACGTTACATTTGTAATCTCATTTCTAATTTTTTATTTTTATATTATTCAAAATTTATTCCGTTTCTAATATTACTTCTATTGAAGCGGAAGGTCTTTCTCAGTTTTTATAATTAATATTAGAACAAAAATTAAGTAATATTTTATAAAATTATTAAAAAAAAATATATATATATATTTTTAATGCTTTTTACGATCGCAAAAAAATGTACAACATGATATTACCCTGATATAATTGTAGCTACAGGTTCTATTGTATGTAGTCACAGTTAGTCCTTGTTAGTGACAGACGCTACTTACAACGAGAGGCGAGCACGCATCTCGAGCAAACATGCGATACGATAAATTAAGGTACATTTACGAGGATTTCACAAGCATGCCGTAACATGAACTGCCGTTATCTCGATTATGGAAGATGACGGCTGTTTATTTGTAGAATATTTAACAGTTAATGCGAGATCAGATGTGAAGATCTCTTGTTCTTCTTCAAAGGACGGTTAATTTTATATCAAACTATTAAGTTATTATTATAAATTAATTTCAAGTTAAAGTATAAAACGTAATATTTATATATAATTTAAATTAACAATAATAAATACATATCTAAAGTTTAAGAATAATTTTTATAGAAATTTTTTTAGATTCCACAGAAATTTCCAATTACAATAAAAGAACTGCAAAATGTTAAGATAACTTAAAATATAATAACATGCTTTTCGTATCATCAATAGATAGAGGTCAATAACTTAACTTCGTGAAACGCGTTACTTATCAATCAGTCGCGAGTGAAATACAAGGGGAAATCGAAAATATCATAATCGCGTTCCTATGTTTATTCGCACGAAACCAACGAAACGGAGTCCAACGCGTATTTCGTGCGTACGCACGAAAAACACGTTTTTCTCTTATTATTATCAACACGAAAGAAATCAATTTCGTACATTTTCAGGATCATTTTTGTATTTTCTAGACCTCATTTTCAACCTCACTCTCTCTTATTGTTCACAATTGCAAAATAAAGAAAACGAGCTGCAACGAATTACGCATTTATCGCGAGTAGATAATAGTTTTTATAGGCTATGACTAATTCTCTCCTGTTCTTTTTATGGATTTATTTTCATGGTATATTTATATTGTGTTGCAAAAAACACTTATACAGAAATTATGTAAATCATTATATCAATAACAGGTTCAATTTCACTTTGAACATCATTTTAATTGTAAATTGACACTGTCTCTCTAACAATGCAGCAAAATATCCTTGCATAAACGTGCATAAAATATGTAGCAACAGTAATGAAATACGAATATTATTGGTTCACAGGAAGAATGATTTTGCTGAAATATCTAAAAATTTAGCTAGATATATGTATATTTGAAAATAATTTTGTTTGAATCATCAAAATAACTATATGTAGGACATTGAAACTAGAATTAAAAAATTTTTGCAGCATTATCATTAATATTTAAGCGTTCTACAAATTATTTTGATAGTTCAATAAAATTATTTCGAAATCTGTATTTAATTAAATGTTTAGAACTATTATTTTAATAGAATTATTCTTTTCTTATGGCAAACATAATTTGATATAATTACTCATTGCTGGTAATAAATATAATTATTAAATATAATTGTTATAAACATATGACAAATTAATCATGTTCAAACTGACTATGTAAAAATATGTTGTTTGTGTATATCTTTCGATAAGATAATTTAGCACTCATTCCATGCAAAATCTAAAGATCGACAGTAACGAAAATGATTATTCGTCTTTATCACTGGCCATTATTGTATACCACGTGTGCGATTATTGTATAAGAATAAACATAATACTTTCGACGTAAACAATTAATTACAATTAATTCAATTATATTTGAACTTAATATTTTGCACATATCTCTAATTACGTTTGATCTTAACATAAATAATATAAAAACCGCATTATAGGCCATTTATAACCAATTTCGCAAAGATTTATATATCTATTACATCGCGATTTTCTTGCATATTTAAATCGGACGGATTTATTCTTACTACGTCTCACAATTAAGCGTCTACATTTTGTGTTTTGATAATTGTAAATCAGCGAGGAGATAAAAATTATCTGCATGCCGCGGTGGAAAAAATTAAATTCGACGACGAGATTTACATGTGCTTTCTCTCTCTCTCTCTCTCTCTCTCTCTCTCTCTCTCTCCCCTCTCTCCCTCCCTCTCTCTCACTCATATCAATTGTTTTAGAAACTGCAATCGAATTATCTGCCATTTAACTATCGAATTTCGTCGCGATTTTACACAACAGGACACGATATCTTCATCGAGGTACGATCGCAGATCGTCCAGGACTTGGATTATCCTATTATTGTTTTCTATCTTATCTCCTGTACGTTATTGTCCATCAATAATAAATATTATTGTTTATACATTTCATGGAAGATCAGACCAGTGCATATATAGTTATGCGTTCTGATAAGAGTTCGCTCACAAGATAAGTGTGCACGCGGACGCGGACGAAGTGGCCCGCATGATTTGTGTTGTATATGCATTTGTCGCTGAGGCTGTTGCAAAGGCCAAAATACTGGAGGAGAAAATCGACCTTTGTCTCTCTGTTTCTTTCTTATATCTTTGTATTTATAGTATATTTTCAACTGAATTTTTCATCTCTCTCTCTCTCTCTCTCTCTTTCTCTCTCTCTCTCTTTTTTCCCCTTCTTCTTTTCTTTTCTCTCTTTCCATCTGTGTTTATATAGAACTTCTATATAATCATGCACCAGTTTTGCAATGCCGATAACAGCGTACACGGTCACGCGATGCAAATACTTAATGTTCTTCAGTGATGTCACTGATACAGACTTGACAGACAAATTTATTTGAATCCCATTTACCCATTTATACTTCGCGGAATGTTTAATAGGATTTAAAAATGCATCGATAGTGTAAAGAAAAGAGGAGAAAACATTTGTCAATAAAATATCTTAATTATTTTCTCTGTAAAACTAACATTGATGATTGATTGTTACATTGAAAAAAAAATAGAAGTTAATTTGATTAAATGCGTTTAATTCGTAATGATTATTTATTTTAAATATTTATGTATTTAAATTAACAAAATCTTGTAATTTAAAAATGTTGTTATTTGTTGTTTGAATTAACAAATATTTGCTTGACAACCCGTGACCGCTACATTTAATTGAATCAACTAAATAGTAATTTTTTTGAAATAGCAATTTTTTTTCTTAATGTACATGAAATATAACACGCATATAATTAAATTCTATTATGAAATTTTAAAGTGACTGTTTTTATGGACATTCATTTAAAAATAAAATTTGTATAAAAAATGATTTGTATATTAGAATATTGAATATATTCTCTATAAATCCATAAAATTATCATTTTACGTAACGAAAATAAATTTTTCTTGAATATCGCATTGCACGTAAAATATTGACGCAAAATATTTTGGTTTCAAAATAAACGCAAGCAATCAAATTTGGAACAAACACATATAATATATGTATAGAGGAAAGACCCTTATTATGAGACACCGAGTTCATTTTGGATAAATGCTAGAAGTTTATAGGCAGAATTTAAAAAAATAATAGACGATTTTAATAATCATAAAAGGAAATTTAATCATCTTTAAGATAATATTATGTAAAATTTAATTCGAATTCTATTTTTTTTTTAATTAAAGAAATGTAAAAAGTGAGCAAATTGCAAAGTAAAAAAATCGTACTCCTAATATAAGATGTCGCGAGAAATCGATAATAAAACGCAAAGTATATCAATATTGCAATTAAAAAATTTTATTTAATGTTTCTAAAATATAAATGTAGTCAGCGTGTAATGGATTGTACTCGTCTTCAGTTGGAGTCAAACATCGCAAAAATAGACATCTGTTCATTCTGGTTATCCTTTTTATTATTATTGTACAATAATATTTATACTTTAGCAACGATTTTCACTATAACATAGAAGCATATGTTATTTTATACTTAATTAGAAATACTCTGGGTATTTCATATATTTCCATGCTTTACGATCGTCAAATCTAACTTCTGTAAGCTCTAAGTCTAATTAAGCAATTCATTATATCCGTATTCTCCGTATTCCGTATTTTTCTATTAGTATGATCTATTAGTATATCTTATTCTATCACTACATGAAGAATTTATTTACTTTTACTTTTTATTAAATAATAAACAAGATTTAAAGGCTCATCTCAATGAAACTTGAAAATATTCAAATTAAAAAATTTTTTTTTTACAATGACTACAGGCGTGATCTAATAATAAATTATCCACTAAATAATTTTTAATCCAAGAACAATAAATTCATAGTGGAATCAAATGATAGCGTTTATTAGTTTAGCAGAAACACCGCTATCTCATATTCGTTTCTTTAATCATGAGTAATTTTGCAACATTGAAACTGTCACCAAAAAACAATTTAAGTCCAAAATAGACAGAAACTTTTGTCGAAAAATATAATAATATAATTATAAGCATAAAGCATAATCAAATTGATATAAGTGATAAGCATATAGGTATAATATTGTATATTCATAAACTTCTATCTTTTCTTTATACTTATGTAAACAACTTTTAATCAATATAATATAGTAAAATATAATTGTATTTATTGACTTTATTGTTTTTCATAATAAATAAAAAAGATAGAAAACGTATTAAAGAAATAATTACTTATTCAAGAAAATCCCAAATCTTTTTTTATATCTTACTTTAAATAAATCTTTCGTGTACCATATTATATGAATTTGTTAAAAAAAAAATATATATATATATATATAATACAAGCGATAAATTGATACACTATACTCACAGAATTGTAAATATAAAAAAAAGTTTCACTAACACAGTATAGATGACAGCTTAGAGTTCATGTTAACTTCACAATTCGCAAGTATGCAACTTATAACTGTAAGGATGCAGGCGGAGCTATAGACTTAATGAAATAAGATAATAATAATTTATTATATAATAATAATTGATATTTAACTTACGGGGCCGCCTAGTCGCGATGAAGAGAAGATGTCTTGCCAGCATGTTGAATTATTGTCACGGCAATTGATCGAACAGGAATCGTGAATCAACTTACCGCGCTACTCCGTCTATCAGTATAGTATTGCCTCGGCGACTGTCTGTCTAGCAACAAGATTTTCTCGTTGTTTTTGTACCGATAACGTCTTATCATCGCGCCACGCTAAAAACTCGATTTCATCCTGTAGCGAATCATCCGGCTAACATGTGAGACTTTCGAAGACTTTTTGGTATTCATAGAAAAACTAATCTATCTTCATCTGAAAATGATTTTCTCGAACTCACGGAATAGGTCAAATATTTAACAATAACAATCACAAAAGATGATCATGAAACTGACGAGCTTAGGGGAACGTGATCGGATGACGATTAAACGCAGTGATAACTTAAACAGACATGACTCCACATGTTTGCAAAGATACAAGCCGAAGCACTGCATTTCAATAATCGAGACTTAGAATCACAATTTCCTTAGGAAATCTTCCTCATCGAGACTTAGAGATTGAAGGGAAAGGAAACTTCGCGAACGAAGGATGAATCGTTTGGCTAGATCGGAATGCACTGAAGGTGCCGGGACGAGCATGAAAGTATTTCAATCCTCATAGTGGGGATTTTTGTTTATCGACACCCCGGCTATTATCATGCCGGGATAAACATCATGTCTGATGCAATTCGCGTTGCTTATTGAGCCAGCGGCGATGCAGATAAGGGTTAACAAAGTGAGTCTTTAACTAAGACTTCATGGGAGTTTTCCAGCAGATTGTTAAAGCGGAAGCTTGCCTATTCGTCACCTCAGCGCGATAATTTCTTATTTTTCCGGTTGAAGAAAGAGTCTAGCGACTTAATATTATTTTATTTAAATCTTAATATATGAAAAGATTTGAAAAAGTTTAATTAATTGGTTTTTATTTAATTAATTATTTTCCATTATAATCTTTGTTTTATAATGTCCCAATTTCGAAAAATACTATTGCATTATATATTACATATTTTAAACAAAATGATTTCATTTTTTACACATAACAAGTCGGAATGACGAAATTTAATTGCCAACATTTCAAAACTTTGCATGCTGTTGAGCATGTTAAGAAAAATCAATATCAAAACTGAAAAGTTTGAAAAGTATAATTTGTTTATTGCGAAAAATGTAGAAATTGATTTTTGCCAGTCTTTCTATTATTCAATTTTTATAATAAAAAACGCATTCTCCCCTTTTATTGAAATTAAAACTAATAAACTCTAAAATATTCTATCCATAAGGACTGTCATTTGATAATAAAGCTCAAGATTTATCTCCTCGTAAGTATTAAACGCACCGCGGGGATCGTCGGCCGATTCGCAGCTGGAAAGATTGGACATGAGTGTTAGATAAGAGAAAACGTGATCAGTATGCATGTCTCCCTGTCTGTATCTTTATTCGCGAAAAAATTGGTCGATCTCGCTCTCTTGATCGTTGTCGAACACAAATGAACAGTTCATTTGTTGGCCTCTGTCCCTATGCATCAATTTGTAAAAATGACATTACCTCGATCCGATGATTTCGTCTTTTATACATAACATACTGCGCCGATATCTCCCCCGCGACTTCTCGCTCCAATTCTATTTGATTAGACCTTGATGATTCCCGCTCATCCTCCGATCTATTTTATACGATGATCTTATCATTATTTAACAAACTCGAGGTACCAAAGTCTCAACACATCGAAATAATTCTATGTAGAGTTATCACGTCGAACCTTTGACAGTAACATTGATTTTCGAAATATCATAATTTGCTGTAAAAGTTTGCGATATTCTGTACTCCTGCAGTCTTATTAAGTCATATTCTATTTTAACGCAGATAATTTTCTAAAATAACGCAGATATTTTTTTCTTCAAAATATTATTTTTGGAATTTGTTCAAATTTCACGAATATTAAGATTAAATGAAAATATTAAAAAGTACAATTTTTTTTCTTTCTAAAAATAAAAATATTATAAATAGTTTGTCAAATAATAAAACTTTTGCTTATAAAAAAATTATATTCTACTATAACTTTTTAACTTTTTGACTTTTTTTAAAAATAAAATTGTATGAAAATAAGATATTTAATTGTAAATTATTCTCAAGCTAATTTATTTTTATAACATTTTTCATTTATTGAGCAACTTATTTATTAATGTGATTAGAATTCTCAAGAAGCAGATTATATCCCAGTACAGATGTACTTGTCAGTGCCTTTAAGCCATAAGACATTCACTATCATATTCTTTTAGTGTATAATGATTATTCTTGATTAAAAACTCTCGTCCGCGCGTGTGTTTTTCTAAACGCGATTCGACTTATGTCAGAATCTGCAGTAGTCGTCATTATCTTATCACTCTCGCTTCATATCAGCATTGCAAAACTAATGTTGCACACTAATGCAATGTTCTCTACCATCTATGTCTAATATCTATGTCTTCAGTAGAGTACTTAGTAGAAGTACCTTAGTACTTATGTCTAGATACAAAATTTTTTACATTTTAAAAAATATAGCTGTAGATTTAACACTATTGGTGTTAAATGTAATTCTCATTATGCTAATAATGATGTGAATTTAATTGTTGGTCTCGTGATATGAATTTAACATGATGTGAATTTAACTGTTAGCGTGTAATGATTAAATTAATTAAACACCAGGATTTTAAATCTACATCATCTTGATGTTTTATGTATTACCAATACGATGAGAATTATATAAATATCGATATGGTGTTAAATACACAACCATATTTTTTATAGAGCTGATCGACTTTTAAGATAGGAACAGAAATGTGTTAAATAGTTGAATTGTTAAATAATTGAATTAATCTAGATTTAGTGCCGTATCAACATTGCAAAAATTATTGAAATGTAACGCCGCGCTAACGTGATATTTTTTACCAGATTTCTGTATCGTTACTAGAATATTTGAGTACTCTAACCGGTTCTAAATCCAAAGCCCTCGGTCTAGGACTAGTTGGCACCGATTGAAGAGGTACAGTTACCAAAGATGTGTTGTCAAAGATCACGTTGTTATTGATCCGTGGTTCCGGACTGGAGACTGTCTCCGGATAATTGATTCTCTCCTTCAGTAACTCCTCCTGTAGCTCCTCGGAGGGCGTCCTGCAAATCTTGAACGACTTCTCTGTTTGATTACTCGTGGAGAGTTTCTTGATGAACATAATCGGACTATTCGCCATGCGATAACTTTCGCTACGTTTCACCTTGCGATCTGTCTTGTCGCCGCGCGTTGAATCGGAATTTTTTGCAGTCTGATTATTTAAGTCCGTACAATCGACAGCCGCGTTCTTATCAACAATATCGTAATCATTGAATGTCATATTCTCATTTTGACTATCGGAATTAGGCTTTTTTCTACAAAAATTTGGAGTATCAAGATCCGAAACCAGTAGTTTCCTATCTAACTTAGGCGTATTGCCAGTTACTCTCAAGATCTTCGAATAAAGACCTGACTTCTCAAAATCTAGTCGCGAGTTCGCGGAATTAAGACCGACAGAGTGGTTGACTTTTGATGAAGCAATCACGCGAACACTTGTCTCGATTGTATCACCGTTGAGCATTGGCGGATGGTTCTCGTCGCAATCGAATTTGCGCTTTATTTGTTTGTCAATCTGAGAGTCTCCATGGCAAATCCTGAGTCTGTCCGGCTCTGGGAGCTTATTACTCGGCGCCAGAGCGGAAGTTAGGTTGCCAGGGAGCTGTCTAGACTCATCCTTAGAGCGTGACGGAGCGGTCGCAGTGCGTAATGCCTCTAATCTACCAGTGCGGCAATCGCGGTGCTCGTCAGTGCTGGACGTCTTACCTTCGTCACCTTGCACGTTGACGTAAGCCCCGCGGACTTGTCTGTGGGAACTGTTCGGGCTCGTGGGACCGACCACGGTCGTCGGCGTGCGCACATAATCTGGACTAATCGCACGATCGGGACTCCGCGCCGCCCGAATGATTAGCTTGCCCAGTTGAGGTGATGTTGGTGGCGTGATTTTAATGCTTGGAGCATCCACGACGTCGATGTTTTTCGTGACGGCGCGGATGTTCGGTATTGCGCGATGAAGCAATGGCGATGGACTTGGTGACACTCCTTCTCTCACGAAAGGACCTAGATATTGTGTGAAAAGCTAAATTAAATGCACTTCATTAAGAAATTCTAATCTAAAGAATTAATTTTAACTTAATGATTAGAAATTCTAATCTAAATTCGTTCTAAGTTAATGATTATGTTTGATAATTTATTTTGTTAATTAGTTAACTTCATCAGGATTCTTTTTGTATCAAAATTTATGTTGGAAACAAAAAATATTATTAGTAACTTAATATAATTTAATATATAATTTGTAAATTTAAGTTAAAATTTTATAATGAAAAAAATTCTTAATTTTGATTAGGCTAATAGAAAGAATAATGTTGAATAATTGAAATAATAATCAAAGTACCTGGATTAAATGTCGTGTGCGCTCCCTTTCTTCTCTTCAAACTATCGGACGAATAGACGACTTTGCCCTCAGAATCTAGAGTGACTCGAGCGCCATGTCTCTTTCTCTCCAACGATGAATCCGGTTTCTTTGGCAACTCGCTCAGACTCACATACTCGGCATCCTTCTTGAAGATGTCGGAATTGGCATAGGTGGTAGTTGGCCGAACGGTGGTCATGCCTAATGACAACGACGATGATGGTGATGAAATCGGGCCCGCAGGATATTTATCATTGTTGTTCCTCACGTCGGCTATGGTCACATAGTCGCCGGAGTCTGCATTTGAGAGCTCTTGCACGGCGCTGTTCTTCATGACGTGCTTCTTGCCCGGAAGTACGCCGCGAAGCTTGCCTAGAACTCCGCTCAGCGGACTAATTTTGATCGACGACGATGTCTGACCTGTCGTCGCTGTTGTCTGCGATCTGTCATTACTAGCAGTCGCCGGCAACACCTGTACGGTAGCATACAAATTTTTGTCCTGGCCATTGATCACTTCCATCTTAGAAGTGCCGACAGTGGCAGACATTAGCACTGAACCGCCGCCCTGAAGTTCAGTTCTTCTTGATTCGTTTTTCTTTTCACTCTGATCGGTTTCTTTCGCATGCTCGTCGTCGGATACGGGTGGTGTAATTACGCACATCGACGGAATCCGACTGGTTGTGATTGCTGTCTTCGAGCGGATTCTCTCGATTCTCTCACAGCCTTCTAGATCGCTAGACTCTGAGTATTCGAACTCGGAGCAGGAACGACCAGTACAGGCTGGACTTGAGGCAGATTCGACAGGAGATGAGGATGTGTTGTGGCCGCTATCGGGTGATTCGCCACCATTTTGACCGTGAACCTGTTGATAAAAATTAAATATATTAAAAATACAGATCGAAGGATAAATACTTATTTTTACAAATTATGCCAAGTTTATTATAAGAATATTTAATTTTATACAAATTTAAGTTAAATTTAATTTAATAATAGTTAATAATATTATAATTAATAATTTAATACAACAGCAATTTATTCTAGGGATGAGTGATACAGCGCCGATATTGTAAATATCGATAAATATTTTTGGATTTTTTTCTCGATATTTTATACCGATATTTTGTATTTCGATATCGTGTATCAACATTTAAAACATCGAACTTTTTTTAATACGGTTTGTTAAGCCCGTGTTGTTAGTATGGATTGAGATTGGATTGAAAGTTAATGTAAAATTTATTAAACTTTTTAGATTAGTTTCCCTATGTCTCTGCGCAGTACACACGGAACGTAATGACACTTGTCGCGCAGCAAGGACTTGTAATTTAAAACAAAAATTTTGATTGAAATAGTTATATAAAAAAGTCGATAAAATAGATAGAATAGATCTAAAAACATCTTATCTCTAATCATTATTTGTGCAAAAAGATCGATTTTTTAAGCATATCAGCGATACACATATTGGTATCGATATGCATATTGATGTGCGTATCGCCTAAAAATAGAAATATCGAATCCATATTGATGTCAGCAATATTGCAAATTATTCAATCAATATTTTGATATATCAATATTTCTGTTTACGATACATTGTGATACGAAATATGAAGATTTTTTTTCTGTCGCCCATTTCTAATTTATTCTCTTCATATACAAGACCAGTACTAAACTGATTGTGAATCGAAAAGTCCTGTACCATTTTGCAATTTTCGCAATAATTAATGAAATATTAATTTTTAAAGATCAGCGAATAAGCACGTTTCGTCCCTGCCGCTAAATGCCATGTACGTCCGTCATCCACAATTGCTAAGCGCGCGCGCGTAGATAGGGAGTTACTTGGCAACCAAATAGATCGCCGCCATTCATGCTGCTACTGAAGTAGTACGACGCCCCGGCCGGTAGCACAGTTCCTTCTATCTTTCTTTTGCCTTATCTATTCTATCTATATTATCATTGTACATTTCTTATATTATCACTTCCTTATATTATCATAGCCTCAATACAATTCTTAGAAAATATATTTTAATATAGAGATTAATGCTAGCATTTTTATTAATTTAATAAAAAAATAATCTTAAGAAAACGTGTTCATTTTTAAATAAAAGAATGAAAGTTATTTGAAATTGGGATTATTTTTTTTATGCACGAGAGATATTAATGTTATATTATTAAAAATTAATATAATTTATATAAAAATGTCATTTTTTAGTATAAAATTCAATATTAATTATTTAATCTCATCTATTTAACTTCGTCCCATTTTTATAAGATTTTTTATCTCTTAAGGAATAAACGCTTCAGTTTAATTTGCAATTTTATTCCGTTGTCTCTTATCGCAATTAAAATATTGAAGCTTGAATTTACCATAGCAACAACTGTGAGGCTGGACTTGCGTTCGGGAGGCGGTGGTGCCATAAGCGCAGTGCAAACCGTTCCAGCCGAGCTAGTTGTCGTGGAAGTTGATCCTCTGCCAAACAATTCGTACTCATTCTCCACAATCGGCGAAGTATCCGAGCTAATATCATTAGTTTTGGTCAAAGGACTCTGTGGTATGGGTTCCTCCTCCCTAAGAGTTTTCAGGCCCGAGTCCATGTGAAACGAAGTATAATATCCTTCCGTGTCGCAGGAGTATACCGACGATGTTTCGCCATCATCGGAAAAGGGTACCACCGTGATGTCTTGTATGATATCTGGTGTTAGAGTGCCTTCAGAAGTTACCGAAGATGAGGCTGAGTTGTCCCTTCCTTTCAATCGCCTCATGTGACTTAGGGAAGTAGAGGATGTGCCGATAGAAGTTGTTGTCGTAGATCTGAGATAATATATATTTTCGAATTAAGCGAATATAAATTTTTCCTTTAATCTAAAATAATCTCTTCGTAATTCATAATCTCTGATTCAAAAAATTAAGGACAAAATTCAATTCGCGAAAATAATTGAAAGAAAAATGTTTAAAAGAGCAAATTTTTGCTCTTTTAGTCAAAATGGATGTAAGTAAAAGAAATGTTTTTTTAAGATTTTGCCTTCGTAGATAAAATTATTTAAAAATTTATGGCGTTTGGAGAACAACTCAAAAATTGAGCAAAAACATTAAAATTAGAAATATAACACGTTCGTGTTCTCAAAAATGTTTTTAACTCCCTTTTTTGATAGTCTCCTTTAATTAAGTTTCGTATAAAGTTTAAAAAATTTCTATAACTGATTGTTTTATTAGGCATTCAAATATCTAGAATCCATTTTAAAGATCTGCTGTAATTTTTAGTGAATTAAGATAATGATTGTGTTAGGAAATATGCGATTGGTAATTAGTAAAATATAAGATTTCCACCAAAATTGATGGAAATTTTCTTTGCTGAGATAGGATTATACATACATATCTCTATATAAATCTAAAAATATAGATAATTCAATACAAAAAAGAATGTCAACAGTTACAAACTAAACATTTTGTAGAACGTGACCATTGAAATAATACATTGAAAAAAAATTTACTAAATCTTAATACATATTTCTTTTAATAGTACTAATAATACGTAAACATTTTATTTACAGCAAATAAATATTTACTTAATAAAAAATAATAGTTAAATCAAATTAATGATTTTTGTATAAATAAATACGTATATGTTATTGAATAGTGTTAAATAAATGTTTACATCTAATAAACATTTATTTAATACTATTCAAACAAATATTTATTAAAATTTTATATTTTTTTCAATGTATTGTGTTTTTGATTTCTTCTTACTTAGGTTGATGCGTGGTGGTGGTGGTCTCGCTGCCGATGCTGGCCCTTCCGCTTTCGGACGAGGCGCTCCAGTTTCCGGAACTCGAATGCGGTGCATCGTCGCGGTTGCTGCCCTTCCGTCGTTCTCGCCTCTGGGCGGCGCTCTCGCGCAATTTCACGCTCGGCTGTTTGTTGTCCGTGCTCGGTACTGACATGGGTATGCTGGCTGTACTCTTACCACTCGAGCTAGATGAACTCGGCTTCCTCTCGTGCGACTTGTCCCTCCTGCGCTTTGTAGTCACCGTCTCGTAAATATTGATCTCCTCCGGCGATCTCGTTTGACTTTGAGCTTGCTCGTTCCTCTCTACGCTGATTATTATCATTTCCTGCTGCTGTTGTTGCTGACTCGATTTCGGACTGATTAATTTCAGTCTGGACATACCCCACGCCTTCAGCGTGTTGAAGTGCGACTTCTTTTCTATGAGTGAGTCCTTTTTCACGGAGCCCAAGACATCCGTGCTCGCTGAACGATGCGCTCTCGGCGTGGCACTTGGCATCGTTTCCTCGGGCTCATCGCCAGTCGTCTCCCTACAGCGATAAATAATCTCAATGACGTGAACATGATGCGAAGCACTATAGTGAATGCGATTTGTATCGTATGTTTTAAGAATTTAAGCGCGACAGATTCATGCGCGAGCATATTACGATTAATTGAATAAATCACGATATATGATGATGATTTTGTTACAGATTTATTATATTCGCGTATACTTCAATTGATACGTAAGTTACATTGTTACAGCCCGTGGGAGGTCTCACTGTGATAGCGTACGACAATGATACGAAGAGAGAAAGAAAGAGAAAGATGATCTGAAATTATTATCATGTCAATGGGAGTACAAAGGAAAAATAAGGGAGATACTTCATGCTTGGATGACTACGAAAATATGAGCGCACTTCATCGAGCGTGACAAATTGCCGATTTTCAAGATACAGATCCTCAGAACCACGTCCTTATAGTAACAGAATCGCTGCGATAAGAGTAAAATGTACACTTCTTAATTATATGAGTATATTTATCATGTCGTGAAAGTTGAAGAGATGTTGAATATTCTATGATTGGTCTATTAATTCCTTAAATGAATGAATGAATCGAATAAGTTTCTTAGTATTCTTTAATAATTCTTTTTAAACAACGATGAAAAATTATTTACACTATACGGATTGTAAATCGAGAAATAGATCTTTTGAAACAGTTACTTTTGAAACAGTCGCGAAACGTGAAACAATGAAGGATTAACAAAATAATTTTCATTAATTCTGAAATTTAAGTAGCTCGTATACGAAAAGAACAAGTATTCAAAAAGAGCAGGATAAATATATGTATGCTGTCCCCGCATTTATCTGGTCAAGATTTTTACAATAAGTTAGCAGCAAGAATAAATTTCATAAAATATTATATCTGAAAAAAATGTTTGATAAGAGTTATAAGGATAAAACTGAAAATCGACAAGAATTGAAATCGACGAATTTTCTTTTTAATGGATGAATTGATTTTGACGAAAAAAAATATGTTATGAAAAATGATGCGATGTTTAAAAAAAATTATGAAATTTTTTTTCGAAAAAACTGGTTGGAAAAAGTTTTCAAAGTTTTTGATATTTTTTTTTTTTAATGTGAGATATTACTACCATTTTTTATTTAAAATGATCTTCGATTTATCTAGTAAAACATATACATATATATATATATATATATATATATATATATATATATATATATTTTTAAAAATATATATATATATATATTTTGTCAAAATTCTTATATATATTATAAATTCTTTTAAAAAATTAATACTTATTAAATTTATTATATATTATTTTTATAAGATATTTATATTATTTTTTAATTAAAATTATATTTTATATATATAAAAAAATATATATATATATATATATATATATATATATATATATATATATTTAATTTTCAAAACATCGGAAAGATAGTATATAACTTAAAAAAAAATGAAGAGTTTGAATGTGCGTCGTATGATTAGCCAGATGTTGTATTCGGCCACATACATATATCACAATACCATATAAGTATTAAAGTCAGCTATGTACACATGAATGTTAATAATGCTTCACTACTTTACTAATGAGAATATTTTATTTTGAATTGGCTAATTAGATGTATTCTATCGAAATTTCTCTTTCATTTTTAATTGTAAAGAACATAACTTTACTTCTGACTTTGTATGAGTTTTTTTGCTGTTACGTAAATTTTTTTTTTTCTTTTCGTTATGAGATCATGTAAGTAATTTTTAATATATGTACTTCTGTTAGTTCGAGCATACAATAATAAAATATTAAAAAATTAAATATTTTGCTTGTAATAGCTATATTGTCTTTCTTTTGAAAAAAGAAAATCTAAAAGAATAAGTAAAAGTTAAATATAAAACGTAGCTTTTTTCCTCTTAAATGCGGAGGCAGCATATACATACTTATACAGAGTTCTTAAATCGAACATCTTGAATTTCACTTATTTTTAATGATATAAAAAAATATTTTAAATGAAAATGGAACAGCTTCGAGGAGGACGTATTTTGGTAGCATTGTTTTTATTCTAGGTGGAGGAAGTCAAAAAGATATGAAGGTCACTTTTATTTTTTTAAATGGAATTATTTAATCTTTTTTGGATAATATATTTCTCTAATTCCGCATATAAAAATATTAAGTATTAAAAAACCAATAATTTACGAGATATTTTATATTTTATTATGGCATATTGACACAAAATGTTAAATAACTTATTTTACTAATTATATATTAAAAAAAATAAATAAAAAACTTATTACTAATAAATTATTAATTTTTTGAATAATCATATCTTAATATTTTTATTAACAGAATAATGAAATACATCAATTGCTGGAAAGAAAACACATAGTTGCTTATTTTAAAAATTATTCATTTTGCATACATATTTTTTTAAGCAACTATGTATTTTCTTTTCATCAATTGATTCTCATTATTCTGTTCTGTATAAAAATATTAAGGTACGAAAAATTAATAGTGTACGAGTTTTTTAACATTTTAATATATGTCGCAATAAAGTATATCTCGTAAACTATTTTTTGATATCTGTATATTTTGATATCTTAATACTTTTATATGCAGAATGATTAGAGAAATCATATAATCTAAAAAAAGTTATATAATTCTATAAAAGTTATATAATTCTATTTAAAAAAATGGAGATGACCTTCTTTTTGGCATCTCTATTTAGAAAAAAAAACAACGTAATCAAAATATATTCTCCTCGAAACCATTCCACTTTCATTTGAAACATTTTTTTATATTATCAAAAACAAGCGAAATGAATTGAATACTCAAGATGTTTGATTTAAATGGACCACTCTATATATGCTCGGTCCTTTATATAGATAGATCTTTATGGATAGATAGGTAGATCAGAAAATAATTTGTTGGGCCATCAAAATAATTATGTAGTATGATGAGCAAAGCTGCAAAAAGTTTTGACATTTTAACAACTAATTTGAGCGTCTTACATAATTATTTTAATAGCTCAATAAAATTTAGAAAGTTAGATTTGCATCTAACTAAACTTTTAGACATTTTAAACAAAACTGTTCTTTTCGTGTAACCTTTCGTGTAATAACGCTTTGCAAAGCAGAATTTTAATGATACTAATTTCGAACACGAAACAGAAAACTGTTTGTTCATAATTTAATATAGTAGTAATTAAATGAATCGTAAAAACAAATAATATTAGATGAGTTCTCAAAATTTCTCAGTTTGGAGTGGTTTGAAGGGTCAATTATGGCAAGACACTAACCCTCCGATAGCTTGTCGAATCTCCTTTTGATCGGTACCGGCGATCGTATTTCGTCTCTTCCCTCTCGGTCTACGTCGCGATCTCCTCTTCACCACCATTTCCTGAGTCTCTGGCCCTGACAGCAAGGACCTTCTCCTCATCGACATTCTTTCGAAACCTCGTCCACTTACATCCACCGCTACGATTTCCGCTGGGAATCTATGATGAAAGCGTACATTTTATCACAATAGAAAGTATCACAATAGAGAGTTTGTCATTGATACAAAATTGAATGAAACTGGAGAAGTATTAAGTCACGTAACAGGAAACCGTGTGACAGACTTTTGACTTATACATGCTCATATAAATTATCCGTAAGTTATACGTATATAAATTATATTTGTTATAAATTGCATACATATATAAATTGTTAGTTTATAAAAATGATATATTTTATATTTAAACTACAGATTACATTAATTTGATTGTACTTTTCATAAATTACTCTATAAATTAGCAATTTTCATTCGAAATTCAATCTTCTTTGCTAATCTTTGCTGATTTTTTTCTCTAATGTTAAATCAATAATATTTGTATTATATTAATAAAAAGATATTGATGAATATGATAATTTCTTTAAGATACAATTAATAAAAATGTCTAATATTGTATTAAATATCATTAATCTTCCTAAATATTGGATATTTTTTATAAAAAATTCGTGCTTTTTTTTAGTTAAAAGTTATGTATAGAATATACTTGTTGTTGTTATAATATTGTTACGCCCGTGTCGAGCTGATCCGTAGATCGCCACTGAAGTTCTGAAAGTCGCATTGCCCAACGACACATGGCTCTGCTATTTAACAAGATCGACAGATTTGGACGTGAGCTGCGCTCGGACATTTCTCGAGCCGCTTATTCTGCTCTTTGCGTGTGTGTGTGTGTGTGTGTGTGTGTGTGTGTGTGTGTGTGTGTGTGTGTGTGTGTGTGTGTGTGTGT
>Ga0157363_1001235_pt1 | contig 21136 bp, 12 predicted proteins | sample AttsexASBM1_FD_111477 | JGI IMG/M metagenome (GOLD analysis project Ga0157363, IMG submission 111477) | Fungus gardens microbial communities from leaf cutter ant in Ribeirão Preto, State of São Paulo, Brazil - Atta sexdens ASBM1 | ecosystem: Host-associated > Fungi > Mycelium > Unclassified ... | reverse complement strand
GCATCAATATGGATCAAATAATCCATTGGGTGTACATTCTGAGATGGATAAAATCGCTTTTTACCCTTATTTTTATGTAAAGGATCTAGTAGGTTGGGTAGCTTTTGCTATCTTTTTTTCCATTTGGATTTTTTATGCTCCTAATGTTTTGGGGCATCCCGACAATTATATACCTGCTAATCCGATGCCCACCCCGCCTCATATTGTGCCGGAATGGTATTTCCTACCGATCCATGCCATTCTTCGTAGTATACCTGACAAATCGGGAGGTGTAGCCGCAATTGCACCAGTTTTTATATGTCTGTTGGCTTTACCTTTTTTTAAAAGTATGTATGTGCGTAGTTCAAGTTTTCGCCCTATTCACCAAGGAATATTTTGGTTGCTTTTGGCGGATCGCTTACTACTAGGTTGGATCGGATGTCAACCTGTGGAGGCACCATTTGTTACTATTGGACAAATTCCTCCTTTAGTTTTCTTCTTGTTCTTTGCCATAACGCCCATTCTGGGACGAGTTGGAAGAGGAATTCCAATTTTTTACACGGATGAGACTGATCAGTGACAAATTCTGACACCAATCATTTACGAGTGAGTATTACACCAAGAATTAATTGACAAGCGCATGAGTTTTTTTTCTAGTTGGCTATGTTGATATAGCTTAGATAGGAATAAGATACTCTACTTACTATAGGGTGAGAATGAAGAAGAAAAGAGACCGGAACGACATATTAAATAAATAATACGTGATCTGATTTGATAGGCTGCCTGCAGAAAAAGTTTACCGACCACATAACAATTCATTCTTGTGTGTAGCGCGTGGGGCCATGTCTCCCGAACGATCATAATACGGCCGCTCATCTAATATCAAATCAATCGGTAGATCTCACTTCCCTTCCCCCATACCATAGCCGGAAGGGATAGCGTATCTACAGAAGAGAGAGTATGGGCTCTTACCCTTAATTTAGTATGGAGCACCCCTTCAAGTTTCAGATCTCTATGGAGTTCCATATCCTGTTACAGATCTTCCAGATGTAGAGACAGATCCAAAGCCATTTGATCGAGATCGAGTAGCTATAGCAGATCTATTTAGAGATCGGAACCCCGTTCCGGGTACACCCATTTTAGTAGCTACTGCCCCTAAGCCGGTAGGTCTCGTTCAAAAGCCACTTTTTTTGATGTGTCCCAATCAATGTGCTCGGTGATGATGTTGTCATCGCTGATGCGCAAGTTGCCGAAGTTTATTTTCAGTGTCTTCAGCCAATTTCAACTCAAAAATCTCTGATTTCTGACACTGGTGCATTTGAGTTTGCTAAGCGCTTTTGCGTCAAGGGTGGACGCGTGGATTTATCTGCCATGTCTGCTCGTTGTTTGCTTGCTTACCATCATCCATATGGTCTGATGGCTATATGTAAAAAATATCCATTCATTACGAAGGTTCTCTACCAAGGATAGGTGGTGGAGGTTATAGGGTCCTTGCTTGCCAAACTCAGTCATACAAGATCTCGTCACTTTGAGCGGGTTCTTGCTATGTACACCAAGCCTCGGGGTCCCAATGACTATCCATTAGAATTGTGGCTTGGCAGAGTGAGCTTTCGCTTCCTTATCTTCGAGGTTTCATTATCTCCTTCCTTCTAAAATTACTTCCATTTAAGGGATGAAACCTTCGGATTTAAAGGTGGCTCCTGATGAATTATTTCCAGCAGAAAGAGTCCGGGACTTCCTTGCTTGAGTGGTCTTTGCTCAGGAACTGGATGAAGGATTGGCTTCGGTACGTCCATTGGTACTGGAGTGTCGCGAATTCACCGGATGTTTCCTTAAGTTACTTCTTTTCTGCATCAGTCTATGAGAAAGAATGGAGGATCAGACGCGAATCGAGTGAGCTCATTCTCTTTGGTCTTCTCTGGAAGATCTATGATTTGGTAGCAGAGAAGGGTGTAGCTTGGAGCCCGCCAATGTCTTCAAGAACACCTCCCTGGATTTCGGGAATGGTTACTAGGAGGAGTCTCTGGCATGGATTTTTTAGTCGAGCCTGATGGTTTAACCGGCAAGGAATCATCATAAGACTTTAGGCGCACCTGGGAGAAGGACTACCCTTGATATACGCAATTAATAAACGATACCGAATTAACTGATAAAGAGACGAAACTAACAACTGCCGTAATGAACCTAAACTAAAGACGGAAAGAGTCACTCACTGAGTACCTCTTTATTAAAGAAGACTGAGTTAGTCCTAAAGCCCAAAGACGAAGGCTGAAGCAACTAAGTGTAAAGAGGACGAAGGACGAAAGCCCCCCTTTCTTCTAATAAGGGCGAGGAAAGAAGAAGACTAACTAGAGATGTCTATAGTACCATAGCTGTAAGACCTAAGGCCGAAGCAAGGATAGCTGCTAAAGAAAGAGAAAAGAAAAACTATTATTGTTAGCAGCTTTTTCAACCTCCCCGAGGTAAGGAAGTCTTGCAACCTATAGCCTTTTTACCTACTATGCCTTTCACCGGGTGAGCAAAAAGCGGTTACCTTTTGCCCGGTCTTCCTTATTATTGATAACGCACAGGGAAAGCATCATCCCTAGAAGACTGTCGCTAAACAAAAGCAATTCTTTTTCACATTCAACCATGAAACAGAGTGCGACTTGAGCAATCAAACCCCTTTTCCACTGCTGACTACGAACAGTTGACAGCTAATGATTCTGCCCTACTTGACTTTTTCAATAACCTATTTTAGAGCTGAAAATACAACTCATTCTATCACTATTACGAAAAATAGTTGAAAGAAGTCATGCTCTACCTATTCTACCAAGAAGAGATGGCAAAAAATCTTCCCCTTATTTTATTAACCTTCCCTTGCCTCGCTTCGCACCTCGTCATAGCCCTGAAAAGCTCACTCGGAGTTCTAGTTAGAGAATGGGGTATGATTAACTACTTGCCTACTGCTATCTGGGAGTCCTTCCTCGTGAGATCGAAGAAGGTATAATATTAGACAAGGTTCATTCCTGCTTAGCTGCTCTTATTCTTCTTTATCAAAGATAGCTATTCCTCCGGATAAATCTCCTGTTAAAAGGCGACGCACCTCCTAGTCTCTGGCTATTGCTTCTTCTCGGCATCCAGATGTGAAAGCAGAAACTAGCGCTTATCTAACAGGAAAAGGACTGACCGCTACTACGCGTAATCATTCTCAGATCGAGAAGGTAAAGATAAGCGCATTCGCCACGCGAAAGCTTTAGTTTTGTTCACAGCTAAGAGTCTAAGAGTGAGATTTCCTACTTGACTTTATCTTTCTTAATTATGACCCGGGGGTCACTCGCTGCCCTAACCCCGTAAGTGCCTTCCTTACTTTAGAGCTAACTCCACCCGAAGGGGAAAGTCAGAAAGAGCGGAGCCGTGAAAAGAGCAGCGGAGATTCCTCAAAGACTAGCAAGGCTTACTCTAACAGCGGTAAGAGCAGATAAGAGAACAGCTCCATGTGGCTAGACGAATTCCGTAGCTACGTATTTTGTAACAAGGTATGCAATAGCAGCTTCTTCTGTAAGAGCAAAAAAAGCACTGACCTCAATTCCGTCTCAATCTCCTACCGGGTCTACGCCCTCTTTGTTTTAGCCATGGGCGATTGTGAAAAAGAGAGTACCGTTCCCCCCTTCTACCTATCCCGACTTCGCTACATTTCTTTCCTTCTTCCTTTGCTACCGGGGATGTGCTCCGAAACCTGGACTGGACTTGCTATTATCAAATTAAAAAGGTCTCTTCCCTTATCCTTTTCTTTAAAGAAAGAAGACTGGGTGCCCTCTCACGTCATTCCCCTTAGGTTACGTCCTTTCTTATGGAATTGGATTTTCCTACTTGAAGTTGAAGTCAAGTGAGTTCTATGCTTCTAAGCCCTTTCGAACTTCACTATATGTCATCCCAGCCTACTCTATTTCTATGCCGAAAGACCTAGAAAGAGCATTTCGTTAAGCAGCCGGGATCATTAGAATACGATATCCTTTCGTCACTGCTGAATCGAACTAACTGCCAACAAGAGCAATAACATCGGTTATTCATTCAACGACAACAGATGCCGATGAACTAGCTGCTTCTTCTATAAAAACAAGAGCTCCTTCTTTTCTTGCTTAGGACCGGTCCATTCATCATTCTGTCTTTTTCTTACAGCTTATATAATTTGACACAGACGATGTGAAATGCTTTCTTGATCTCCTAATTGGCGGTGTAAAGCCGCATGGAAGTCTTCTGAATTTAGGATTCTTTCTTCTGTGCCATACACCATTCGGAATGGAGTCTGTCCCGTCGGTAAAATCAACTAGTATAGGTTGGTTCTTCCGAATGCCAATAATAAATTCCTCAATCCTGAGCATTGATCTCAAAAGATTGGGCTAACCTCTTTCTCAAAATGGTATTAGTGGAGTCAGCCTTGCCCTTTACGAATCTTCCTCGGTTGGTATTCTTAATCGACTCAAAACTTCTGCTTGAAAGCTCTCACGATAAACGAAATATCCCATAATCTTTCCATAGCAGCGCTTAAGTAAGAAATTCCACTTATGGTCCAGGGTAGCATTACATGATGTGAAAGAATCGAAATCTCATCCCATGGAAAAATGGAAAAGATGATCACCTTCAAAGGGTCTTCAATCCTCTCCTTTCAGTCGAGCATATCCTTTTACCTTTACTCATCCGGTCGACTCTTATAGATGTAGCAGTCGTTCTTTTGTCTTACAGTCAAAATAGCTTATTTATATTTAAAAATCCCGGGCGGAGTCACAATGCTTTCGTCTCAGGGTATAGGAGAGGCATAGGCTAGAAAGATAGGATTCGAAAAGATTGCTTACTCTGATATAGAGTTATATAGAGTTAAAGGGAGAGCAGTGGTCCGCACGCACCGTCGGATCATTACATTAAGGTCAAGTCTTCTTCGCCGGTAAATTCAATGCTGAAGTTGTTATACCAGTCAAGTTTCAATATCTAGTAAGTTTTACGAATTAAGCAGTCTACTTTGACTTTGACCAAGCTGTTTCATTTCAGTAGTGAAAGTCGTTCCAACAGACAAAGACTAGCAGAGCGAATCTTCCATATGAGGACAAGAAAACGCCAGCCGGCAAATAGAACGAAAGAAGACATTCTCTGGCAGGCACGCAGTCACTCGAGCGAAAAAGTCTTCCCTTCTACTCCTTCTTACCGGTAGTTTATTTACTATTCCTTGAGCTGGTAGGTGGGTATGAGCTAGTAACCCTAGGAGGAGGTAAAGAAGGAAGGACGAGAGCGAATCAAGAAAGCTAAAAGTGAGGTATTGGGTAGCAAGATCTTGAAAGAAGGCTTCTTTCTTGAACGACTAGCTGTACTGTTGGTCGCTTACCGGAGAAAGGCTTTCTATAGCTCCAAAGGAACGAACAGTCAGAAACTCTTGTTATCGCCTGCCTCCGCTACACTGGACGAGTTAGACTCCCGGGGAATAGAGGTGAGGATCAGGTTTGATAGCTCCCAAGGTTCCAGTCTAAAAGCTTTTTTACGCTGATGTTAGACTCAGTCCTTCGCCTAGCTAGCTACAGCTCCATCGGGAAAGTAAGCAACCGGCTCTACCATTGTCTTCGACTCTGGGCTTATAGCTGGCTTCGATGCTGTTCTAGCTGGCCCGGCACGAAAGTGTAGCTACTTTGCTTCTATTTCCTATTACTATTAATAGTAGCCCTAGTCTGTGACTTAGGGAGAATGATTTGTTAATCTTTCTTAGGTTGATTCTCTTGGTCTCACGAGTCTTTAGAATTACCATTCTCTCATCGATTACTGCAAACTCTACCCTTCTCAGTATCCCAGCGAAGCGGCCTGTAGCTAAGTCAGCTCAAAGTCATTACAAGGATATATAGGAAGCCAGCAAATGCAATTAGTTGGGGCGGAGGAAAGGCTAAGCTAAAAAACGAATCTTGAAATGCTCCGCTCCCATTCCATTACAAGAGATGTAAGGGTGCATTAAGTGGCCACTCATTTCAGGAGTGGTTAAAATGATAGCCTCATAGACAACTGAATTCCCTATTTCCTTGCTTTTTCTCCTTCCGCCACGGGACTAATTGTTTCATTCCCGCCCATAAGCTCTTCAGTTAGACTATTTCAGTGATTCAATTGATTGTCTCGACCTTTTGGTTTAATTCCTCGGAAACATTGGCATAAACGATTGAGGGATAAGTACCGCCTAGCAAGGATGAATTGAGACGACTTTCACCCTTTTTGCTCCTGGAATTCAATCCCCTGCCTCTTAATTACCTCTAGGAAGAAGCGCGATCTCAATCAACATGTGCTGCTTTCAAGGGGAACAACTAGGGGCCCTGGTGCTGAAGAAACTAATGACTCTGATGCTGATGACGGGAATGCTTCTATTTCATATCCTCCGCTGCCGATTCTACTTATCATTCCGTTCCGTCACGATGTGCTTGATCTTAACCTCCTGTTAAGGATATGTAAATGAGGACGCCGGTCCTGTAGGGTCCTATTTCCGGCTCTCTATCTAGAGCTAAAGCTTCAACAACTGCTATTGGTTTTTATTTCATATTGGTTTAATTCCCGCTATCCGGCTTTCTTCTTTATATGGCATCTTTCTTCTGCCTCAGTGCAATCCGGTTCAGGAAAGCAGGAAATCCCGTAATTTGGGCTTAGGAAGGCATCTCTGGGCTAATCCCGCATTTGAATCTATATCTATTCGTGCAAAGTCTTCTAGCATACTTTTTAACTTCGTATCTTAACTGGGCACAAGCTATTCTAAGAGCTCTTATATACCACCGATAGTTGCAGTAGTCACTTCGCCCCATTTCTTCCTAGAGATGAGACTAGTGTTACTCCCTGCCTTTATGTGTTATGTGCAGCTTCTTCTAGTCATTCTCAAACAGCGGATGTCTATGTCTATTTGTCCACATCAGAAGGAAAGGAATCAGTCCCAACAGCGGATAGAGTAAGAGCGGTAATTCCTCCATCAACGGTTACGAGAACAGTAAGAGCAGCTTCGGTTTGCTTTCTAATAAGGAAAATACATCTCATGCCATGGTTCTTGTGAAGGAATAGGCAGCTATTTCTGCTATTTTGAAAGCAGTGATTGCTCTTGTTTAAGAAGTTCATTTTACTGTTAAGAGGTACCAAAGGCCTTTTTTTAAACTCTATCCAATAGGGTTTTCCTCATATCAACATCTGACCTAATCAAGGGCTTTAGGGAGAGAATCTTCACCCATGTTCTGAGAATCTACAATCGCTTGGCTGACTCGCTAGTCCTTAAGCTTCAACCTCCCCTTACTTAGACAGAGGAGAGAGTCGCGTAGAGAGTCTTTCTTATTCAATTGATAGAAGATCACTCCCCAAAAAAAGCTGCCTCCTTTATATACGATACCACCAGACGCGCCCCTCAGTTCAAATTTTGCTTCGCAAACTCACCAAACTCTTTCTTTATGAGTATGAGTCAACCAAGCCGCTTCAAAGAACAAAGGTCTCTGGAATGCCGGCTGAGGTCACTTTGCAGGTCAAAAAGAAGAGGGTGGTGATCGGATTTGACTGGAGGCAGATTCCGGACAGCAGCTTCAGGGAAAAATGACATTCCATCTTAAACAGAGCTCTATCTAAGCTCTCATACACACGACTGAACCCTGGAGACTTTTGCCCTCGCCATGTAAACTGAGAGCCTAGGTACCCAAGATCAATGATTTTGCTTTCAATCTTTAAACTTCCGACATCTGAAGAACATAAGATCCGAGTTGCCGCCAGGCATAAAGAAAAGTAATATTGTCAACTAGGGCAATTGGCACAACCAGGCATCTCAAACATGGATAAAGGGGGAATCCGGCTTTCATTAGGATTAAATTCTTTTCATCCGAATGGCAAGGCTTGCTAACTAGCAGGATCGGTTATGCCATAAGTAGAGAGACCTTCGGAAGATTAAGGCACAACTCCTAACTCACTAATTCTCACAACAGTTAGTCGACCGAGAACACCTAACTAACACTCGCACCATTTGGCAACCTATCGGACTCGGCAAGGTCACTGACGTCTGGCAACTACAAGAAAACAATGCTCACTCCTAGTTTGAGTCGTCGAAGGCAAGGCAGCGAGTGAAGGAAGAGGAAAGCTATTAAGACGACTTTTAGCTACAAGCCCTAATAGCGTAATTAAGTCAACCAACAAGCCGATTGCGCAAACGCCTTAAAAACTATAGTAGCGGCTAGCTCACTAGCTGATAGAGATGCTGCCTCAAAAGCGGAAAAAGCAGAAAGATACTAAAAAAAAGCAAGGAGAGAATCTTTACTTTACGAAGCGAGCAGCAGACTAGCTTACACCTTGCTAATGACATAAGTAAAGACACCAGCTTCAAAGCCCTTGCTTGTAAGTAAGAGGTAGGTGACTAAGCAACTATGCTACTATTCGCACCCCAACCTAAAACCGACTACTGGAAATCCTACTAAGGGCGGGCATTATGATCAGCAACTCACTCTATGGAGAATTGCATTGCCGCCGCATATAGCATGGGGAATCTGGTTAGCGCACCCACATTTAGGAACAAAAGAAAGACTGACGAGCATTAAAATCTGTCTTAGCATTCTCCTTCGCCTCAAGACTAAGATCGTTGATGAAAGCAAGTCTGGAAGACCAGAAAATAAACTCCAGCGGTCCCCAGCTGGATTAAGCTAAGCTCCGACGGCTCTTAAAGAGGGAACCCCGGACTCTTACTCTTTCTTCGGCGGGACAACGAACTTCTGCTACACGAGGACTCGGCGGCTCTCCTATTCCTATCTCATTCAGACTTGGATGACCTCTCTTTTTCAGACTAGCTTTCAAACCAACCTAGGGACGGTTGAAGCCTATTAAAGAAGGGCCTGCCTTACTCTAACAAGTAAGCAAGTAAACCAATCCTTGCAGCGGAAAGGCTTTCTTAAGGGCGCTATATAATCCGTTCTTTGAGGAAGAGTAGCTGTTGTCTCTGTCTCCGGCAATGTCAGATCAGGAAGAGCCTTTTTTGGTTCTGTGATCAAATCAGCCAAAGCAAGAAGAATCCATTGTTGGAGTTGGAGGAATAGGCGATGCTAGACTCGAATGGCTATTTCGAAGAGGGCAAGTAGAGGGGCTTGATCCCTTTCGAGCTAACTTAACTGACAACAAGAGAAAGAAGAACAAGTATCGACACTTGAAAGCTTTCGTTTTGTTTCCAGCTAAGAGTGATTGATATCATACCAGTAGCCCTTCTTCCAACAAAGGTTCTTCTGCCTGCGGGTTCTGGAACAACTCCTTCTATAGCTGCCTGATTCGTGATCTCGACAAAGAATTTTCGAAAGGCTAGCAGCTGCCTGTAACCTATCTCAAAGAGAAGGCTTTGAATGTCATATGACTCCATTAAGAAAGTGGGGTGGGATAGCGCTTTCATCCTAGCTACGATCTTTCTGCGTAGAGATGGATTCGATCTTGAAGTTGAAGATTCTATATTCACCCATTCATTCAACTAAAAAAACCGATAAACAGAGAAGAGATCAAGATGATTAAATAATGAATACCAGAATCATTGATTGTACGAGCTCTTCAAATCAAGACTAGAATTCGATACATTCGATCCCAGAATTATCTCTATCCCACCTCCAATGAGATGTGTGTTAAGCATATGGTTTAGTGGCAGTTATATCCTATTTTCTTTTTGATTCAATGCGGGAAATTTTCTTCATCTCCCACACCGGTTAGCAACCGAGATAAAAAAAAGTGCTACTAAAGCGGGAAGGAGATCCATCCCACTTCCAATGCCAAGTCTTAAGCAAGCCTCCATCTTTCAAATCCCAACAGGGGATAGATCTTAGTCCCTAAAAATAGAACAATTAGAGCATCCGGCTAACCAAAAGGTCAGTGCTCTATAGGATGAGAATGTAAGAGATTCGTACCCCTGGTCTTTTGATATCCTTAACTTTAAGGGTGAGTTTCCAAGTTTCGCGCATTTCAGATGGTGGTAAAGTGAGACCACATAAAGAGCTCTCTGATCCTCATTCAGTCAGATTATTCAGTAAGATATGGTTTGACCCTTTTCCTTTTTGTTTGAATCTTCATATAGAATAAATTCCTCATACTATTCCCTTCATTCATTGAGTTGGAGGAATCCATAGGAGGCCCGCCCGTTATGCATTGCATGAAAGAACCTTTCTTTGTATGACTTCTCTTTTGCCTTAGGTCGAATGAATACGAAATAGGACATCCGCGGGTGCTGGTAAGCTTGATGAATGAAAGCTTGAAATTCAAGGTAGTTTACTTGCTTACTTGTTAGAGTAAGGTAAGCGGGCAGACTTTTTTTTCTTGGATTTATTTGACTCTCCTTTGCTTTCCTTACGACGAAGGGGTTTGCACATCTACTTTTTATTATGAAAATAGGTTGGTTGAGCTCATTCTTCTTTTTCTCTTTAACATTTTTGCATAGAGGCAATCCGTGATACTATCAACTTGGCCCATTTGATTGCGACATCACGTCAGATCTGAGAAGAAATAAGCTTTAGGGTCTCACGATGGGAGCCCCGATCAGCAACAAGGAAAGCCACGGCAGATCTCAACAGGCTGCTATAGAGGACTCACGAGTTGATCAGAGAGGACCTGCGCAGGCTTGTAGACTCGTGACGCAACACGACTGAACGACTTAATGTTTCAGGGGTTCACGACTCTATCAATCCAAATCTTTATTTGAGTCGTTACCTACAGAAGCAGTTGCCTTTATCCGGATTGACCCGGGGAGGGTGGCGCTTCGCTTGTGAGTCAACGTTGACACTTTCAATGTATGGATCATACCTTTTGCATCCTGGGACAGTAGTCCTAGGTACTGAAGTGACTCCCGGGTAGAGAAAGTGCTGGCAGAAAAGAACTCTCAAAGCATGGGGTTTCGCCAGGCAAAGCTCCAATATCCCCAAAGGCCGCAGGGCTTATCAGAAAGAGGGTGCGATCTTCGGCTATGATTTTGCGGCCGCATGGATGACCTGGTCCCTAAGGTAGGCGAGGTTCCAGCTTCTGTACAAGGGAGCTTCACCTAATCGGATGGGATCAAGTTTGACTTTTCACACTGGTCAACCTCTTGCTTACTACAGCTCGTGGCTAGCGTATATGTTCGTCTATATAAGGATCAGTCCGAGATATCGAAAACAGGTTGCTTTTAATTTGCTAAACGCCGTAACGTAAGGGCACCCCTCTCACTTAAAGCTTGAGTCCCGTCGTATGATAGCTACGTTAATGAATTCTATCCATTTCGCTCCTGTGCTTCAACGGGTAAGTTAGTTTATGAATCTCAAATTCAGTCTCACCTATCGTCTAAGAAAAGAGGTTGATAGAGTTGGTGGTGCTCCATGCGCCCCTCAAAGTCAGTGTTGGAAACGCCACATTTTGGTGATGTTCTTACCAAAGGTCCCCTTCCGGGCATTCCCTTAGGGGGTTTTGAGGCGCTGTCAAGCATCAGCGTCTTCGACCGCTTCACTACCCAGCAAGCTCCGGCGAGTACACTCGAAAGAACGATGTCCCTTTTCCATACACTTATCCAACCTTCCTTCTTCCCCTGGCCGTTCTTCTCCCTGTCCTTAGCCCTCCTCTCTTAACCCGGAAAAGTCCGAAAAAAGAGATGGAATACCCTGAAGTCACCGATAAACCCCTCGATTTCCCGATGCGGGAAATCCGGTTTGATTAGGTAAGGAAGTGCTCTTTTTTCAATTGAATAAGTCGAAATAGCTCTAAGACGAGTACGGTTCCTCATTCCATGGTGAGTTTAGCTACCGGAGAGAAAAAGTCTCAGCATAATTGTTACCTGAGATTGGAGTCTCCTCCCTTTGAAGTCATTCAATCTTTTCAGCCAGAGGTTCCGAGTAGCGATTAAAGGCGAACCTATAGCTATGGCGTGTAAACGGTTGTTGCTACGTTCGCGAGTTTGGCAACTTGCTTCCAAGACCATGAAAGGAAGCTTTGATTGTGAAAGTTACCATTACCGGGCTAGTTTGCTCAGCAACATCCTAGTTTACTAACTAGCCAGCCCAAATCTTTTATTCTAGGGGGGACCGGCGTGCGCTCCCCTTATCTTTGAGATCATAATGGGGGGTGACCCACCTTAGTTAGGGGGTCGCCCCAAGGTTACGATCCGTTGGGTTGGGAAACTAACCTGGATCCTATAGTTTTCTTTTCTTTATCGAGATTGGGTTGGTGTGAAAAAAAGACAAGATTTCAAATCATCCCTGCTCCTCGAAGTCTTTCTTCGACGTCAGAGAGTTTGATCGAGAAACCAAGGACAAAAGGTGCCTATATAGAATAGCGTAGGTAGACTAAAAGGCTAGCGAATCTGGTTTCGAAATGAGGCGGTCTTAGCAATTAAAAGATATCCCGCTGCTTCAAAATGAAGTTCGTCCTTTCCGCCCCCTAGCCAAGCCACTGGAGACGGGTTTTGATCCGCGAAATGTTGCATTGATTTAATCACTATATGTAATGCGATTGAAGCTTTTAGAGAATCTCGTAGCAATTGGTACTGTGTGAGAAGAAATCCCGGTAGCTAAGTGGGTAAGCGGGCGACTGTTAGAGTTCAAGTGAATGGTCGTTGTTGTGTGGCTTCGACTCCCCAAATATGTAAAAAATTTCGTATTATAGAATAAAAGATTTGGGCTGGCCAGAATCTATCAAAGAAGCCGCCCTTGACTATACGGAGGGAGGATAAGGAATTAGGCAGCTTAGGGACGGATTTCCTTTCTTATCTTATTGTTGAGACAGGAAAGCAGTCAAGCGGGTCGGCATCTATCTGCAGTAGGAGTAGGACGTAGCACATAAGAGAGGGTCTTAGGAATCGATCTAGATGCCCAGAAGAGGATGCTATCGAATCGGAGTTTCCTGGAGGGACTAATAGAGGGAGAAAGAAGATTGATGCAGAGAGGAGTAGGTGCATTGATGCCGCAAATCCGATGTTAGTAAGAACTGGTACGAATGGCATTGATGCATCGAATGCCCTCTTTGACGGGGTTGTGCAAGAAGCCGATTATTCGACCATCTTTTCCAATAGTGCCATTTAATTGATGCTATCGAAGAAGAAGGAAGGCTCAGACTAATTTCCTTAGAAGCGTCTGTCTCATGCCAAATGTCTTAGAGAATCTGCTACTCTAGAGGAAGGTGCGAAGCGTTCAGCTAGCCACGCACACGAGGAGGATTCATCTTTCAACAGCATTTCCGATCTTAGCGCTTTCGACTTCTCATCGAAGATGCCCATAATAACCTCTTTCGGAAGAGATGGCATCGAAAAGGTTTAGATATCCTTCTTTTCTTTTGTAAAAAAGTCCTAGATATGCCGCATCCACCGGTAATGGCCGATAGTACTAATCCTAGGTGCCTTAAAGAGGGGATTTGGCTGTCCTAACTTCTTTCGGGGAGTCTAAGATACCCACGGACATGGAATAAGAATAAATAGGCTCTTCCGGTCCCTTTCTCCGAGTATGGATGGCAGGTCTCAGTTATGCGCACCAGACCAGTACTTGTGCTATCGAAAAGGCAATGCCCAATTCTTTCCTATGCAAAAAGGGGAGCTTTTAGGAATCTAGCTAGGGCCTGTGATCCGGTGATCCCTAGAATATATAATAGTAGTAGAAAGGGGGTATTAGGAAGAATAGGGTGGACAAACTGTCTTGCGAACCTTGCTTACAGGAGTAGCAGGTCTGGGCTGCAGATGAATTCCCGGTCTTGTCTGCGGTTAATCAATAGTCTAAGGAAGATGGCACAGTGAATCAACAGAATGCCTTGTTGATGGCGCGGGTAAAATGAAATGAGAGCAGGATTTTGATGTCACTTAGAAGGGAAAAGTGATTGCTGCCAAAAATCTCGAGAAAATGAAAGAATGCATGATTTTCATGGGCTCTTTAGGCGGAAATGGCAGTTATGCCAATTTTCCCGGGTTTTCATGAAATCGGTTGTTTTCAAATAGGTTGTGCGAAGTGACATATAAGAATATGCCAGAACTCGTAGCCTTGTTGAAATAGTCTCCTCTTTCTTTCTTCTCCCCTAAGATAAGAGGAAGAAGTCTCGTCTCGAAAAGACCAATTGAAGCTTTGGGACTGGCTCTGAAAGAATAGGACTTACTATACCATGAACAGACTCCTTGTCAGGAAGAGATAGAGATAAGGCTTTCCTGGCTTCTCTCTTTCGCCTTCTCGATGCTTGGGTCTTCATTGGGCACTAGTTGCCCACTAGCTCTTCGGTGTGAATAAGAAAGTGTCAAGTGATTGAGTCTTTCGGAGGTGTGGCTAGCTCTGGGTCAGCTGTAAACTCTTGTTCAAGGAGTGAGGGAAAAGCAATTAATTAATTTAACAGGCAAAAGGCCAAGGCGAGAAAGACCCAGCGCAAGGGTAAATGCTCTTTGATAAGATGGATCTGTTTAATACGAATAAAAAGTTCTTCCATTCCTCGTGTTAGCCAGGAAGTTCGAATGGCTTAGTGGTATAGAATCCGATCTTTCGGAATAGAAGTTGAATAGGCTCTTCTCCTTTCCTTTAGTTTGGCGAGATAGGAATTGTCTCGTCAAGCCTTAGGCCGATTAGTTAGACAGATCTTTGTGATATAGCGTTTTTGGTCTTGTTTAGCGATTGCGCATTGCCGTGCTGTCTTCAACAAAGATCTCTGCTCTTTTCCTTACTCTAACAAGTAAGCAAGTAAACTACCTTGTGACGTATTCCAAATGCTTGATCTAAGATTGGGAGAACTCCCCCGCCGCGTAAGTAATTGGGCTTTTCAAAGTCCAATTATGCGTCTTTGGTTCCTTGACCAAGGAGATTTGTTGCATCGCTATTTTTCCTTTTTGAAAAATGGATGCATGGGTTTCCAAGGGCCACATGATAAGGATAAGAAAGCTCTCTTTCCCGGCTAGCTTCAATTAATTAAATAAATAAACCGGAAAACTCGTACTGCAACTATGCCAAGCCCGATCTTGGTTCCAATGCTGCAGAGACAGGTCTTGCTGATCGAACTAATCTACTTTAGGGATGAACCTAGCTGCCTTTATTATGGTAAACCAACTAGCTATCTTGCTTCCACAGCATCTGTACTTGGGTATACACTTCTTGGTACTCACACAACACTCTTTCATTTTTTTTTTTAGGGGCTGCCCGAATTCCACCTCCCTGGATACGAAAAGTATGGGGAAGTGTGCCTTCCACCTTATTCGAGTTTCAGATCTTGATGTTACGGCCAGTGCCACGAGAGTTGAGTTGAGAAAGGCAATGAAGCGGAAAGGGACCGAACGTGTCCTATTGAGAAATGAAAGAATATGAGCTCAAACCCGCACTAGAACGACAAGGAGAAGTCGGAGCTCCCTAAACCCAAACCAAACTCGGTCGGTAGGTATAAGATGAGCTGGTAGACTGAAAATCTTACCCGACATCAGCTATTTGAAGATGGAATTTTACTGTTTGTTGAGGGAAGGTCTGATGCAAGGAGTGAACCAGATCGACCTGAGAGGGAGTCCCAGGAAAGGGTAGACGAAAGAAGGTCTCCGATACGGGGATGGAGTGTGAAGACATCGGTTGAAGCGCTTAGTTTCCAGACTCAGTTAGTTAAAATAATCTGGGACTAAGATAAGAAGATCAGTTTCTCTTAATCACATCACGGGGCGCATTCGTCTCGTCTATCGGTCCTTAGTCTTAGATAAATTGGTGGTAGCCAAGCCACTACGTCAAGAGCAAATAGAATCGAAAGAGAAGATTTTCCTCGATGAGTTGAAGGTTTGTGACTCCTTCGCTTCGACCGTACCTTCTTTCTTTAGTAGCGAGTCTAACTTTACAGATATCATTTATTTTTACCATGACCCGCCCTGACTTGACTGGTGGGAGAGAAAGTCTCAGCGCTAACTCACTAGACGGACAATCGACCCTAGGGAGAGACCCGATTCAGCCTGGGAACATAACTTCCTTTAGTGGCAGGTAATTATGGGTTCTGCCGCACCTGATTCCCGAGAAACGAGAAACCATCACATCAATGAAGGAATGCAAGTGTAGTTTTCACCAGATCTAATGTCTGATTTCGACCTTGATCTATTGGAAACGAACTGCCCTACGTTCAATAAAAAGAAAGACTGTCTGGCTGTAGCCATGCCGAATGGAGAAGGAGGGGCAAGGGCAGACCGCTGCAGGTAGCCTTAATTGGGTGGCGCGCTATAGATCGGATCCTAAGTAGCTATAGGATGAACCCTGGGAGACGGCCCTACCGGAGGAAGCGGGTAGGGTGAATCTCCGTAACGATTCTAACGACCTAGCTAACCGTTGATTCAATGTCCTCTTAATCGGGGCACCGGTTTTTTTCTTGTTCTCAACTAGGTCTTTTCCCCTCGTGGTTAAGAGTTTGGAAATGCTCATTCTGTACATCTCCTCGTCAATCTGTGCATGAGCTTCTGGGCTATGTCTCGCTTACCCTCTTTAGTAGAGATCTACTGCTTATACTGGAATTTAGATCTGTTATCCAAGCCTCGGGCTTAATCCGTATAATAGTTATCAACTACTGGCATTGTGGGGTAAGATTTCTTTGACATAGAAGGATGTCCCTCGGAAGGTTTAGCTACGTCCTGTAAGAACTTGCTACAAGCGGGCAACTTACTACCTCTCTGTCTCCTCTTCTTATCTTATATAGTTGAAGGACTTAGTTTCATCGTATAAGAGAGAGGGGCAAGTGAGCTGATCTCGCCTTTGTTGATCCGCTTGAAGAGAGTTATCACGACCCTGCTACATCGCGATCGTTTATTCCCAAGCAATAGAGAATACAAAGCACACAAGGCGCATGATGAACAAGAGTAACTTCCCGTCCCTTACTCCATTTCTTGTCTTAAATAGACAAAATAGTGGGCTTCCTTCTTCTATGAGTCGAAGACAGCCTCGAAGCGCCAAACGAACTGACCCTACCCAAGCCTTTTCCAGGCAAGATCTCAGCCAAATGAGCCTGATCGTAACAAGCTTTAATTAAATCAATGGGACCGGCTTAAATAAAAAGATGGAGATTTTCTCTCTACTAGCTGCCCCGCTCATAGAATGGATCGCTCAAGAAGATAACTTTTCGGGCATAGATAGCGAGTCCTACAGAGAGAGGGCGCTTGTTTGGTTCAGTTTCACTCTGAACAATGTCCTTTTATGTTCCTATTCCATTCTTCCTATCCTAACTTTGGCAAGGAAAGAAAGCGTAAACGCACAATCAAAGGAAGTCTTCCTTGAAACCACCTTTCCTTCGTTCACTCCTGACCTGATAGAAGCTATGAAACCATCCATAGGGTAGGGGTGACTAAGCCCGCGAATCGAATGGTTAAAAAGCCGATTCTGTATACTGACTGCATTGCTCCCTCTTGACAGCTTGCTTATGTTAGAGCTATTGTGTCACGGTCCTTCTCTACTTTCTCTGCCGATACCGAACACGGTAACTAACCTCTTGACTAACGGCTTGTTTTGTTTACAGAGTGGCTCCGAGTGAAAACTAAACTTGTCAACTAGTAACGGAAAGAAGCTCTAAAACTATAGGGGAAAGCTATTCTCCCTAAGTCGAATCGGTGGAATGCCCTGCTTCCGGCTAAGTATACAGAGTTTGGCCTACCGTTCGTTCAACCGTTACCTCTATTCTGATCTCTCTTTTCTCCTTTTTTTGCTTCCTTGTCTCGTCTGTCCTTCTTGCCCTCAGCCTGTCTTTGAGCTCTATCCCGCCCTTCCTTTGGCTTGCTAGCTAGAAGGCGAAGAGCGCACAGCGCAATAAGGTAAGGTATAGGAACGGTTGACGCCGAGAAAGACTAAAGACGGGAGAGCACGCACAGACATCCTCGGGAAAGCACTAATGAACTACGCCATCCCTGACACTTATGCGGTGAGATACCAACCATCCGATATCGCCCACACACAAAGCTAAGAGGCCACTGGCACCGAATAATACCCATAAAGAACGCTAACCGCCACCGGCATCTGATGCCATCCGATAAGGGAGAACTCTTTCGGCAAAGAATTTGACCAAAAAGCCCGATTCGAATCATTATGCTCGATAAAAGGAAAAAGGGAAGCTCAAATAGAAAACAGCACTACTGCTAGTAAGATAGCGATCCAGGCAAGCGCCAAAGAAAGAAGGGGGCACAAGCAAGCGCAAGAATCAAAGCAGGGCAGGATCGAAGAGCTTAGACAGCAAGCAAGCGAGAAGGAATCCCTCAAAGGCACTGAGGCAAGGTCTTTCACGCATGTCGCTTCGATGCGCGCTAAGACAACCACTGATGTCTACTTCTAATGCGCACGAACCAGAGCTATCTCCCGGGAACCCCTTCCCTAGTAAAGAGGTACTGACCATCGGTTCTATCGTGCCCCAGTTAACGATAGCCTCGGATAGACTAAGGATCTTAGGTGAGACCTAGAGTGCAGCCAACTAAACGCCAAATAAATCGGAATAAAACTTCCACATCTGAGATTCCATGTGTGACTAACTCCATTGAGAAATGCCCCTCTTGTACGCTAACGTTCTAGGATGGCAGGGTTGGTAAAACTCTCCTTTATTTATGGTAGCATTGCTAGTTGCTTTAATTTTATACTGTACGCATATTCCCCGTCTAGTGAGTCGAGAAAAAAGGGCTTACTGAAAGCTCAACCCATGTAACTGTGATTCAACCCTTTATTTTTCCTGACCAATTCCCCACAGGCTTCCGGGAGTGCCGGCTCTGTTCGGACCATAAGACTTGCAACAAGCTTGACTTAAAAGGCTTGAAAGACTTTGATCTATGATACGCGCTTCGGTTGACCTTTCTTTCGTCTTATCCTTATTTAGAAAAGTATATAGTTTTTCTTCGACTAGTAGCTTGAAGGTGACGACTGCTCTCTCTTTCTTGAGAGATGCATTAAACCATTTCTTTCTCGATGCGAATGGAATAGCGTAGCATAGTTAAGTAGCCGGAAAAAAAGGATATGATCTCGGACACGATAAAAAAGAGTGAATGAACTTCTAGGCCCAAGCCCGTAAAGGGGATCGGATAGATGAATTGGAGAATAGCTTCATTGTAGGGCTAGGCCTACCGATTGGTGAGTCAGACTGGTCTAGGAGATCCGGTGTTTCAAGGGGCGCTGTGGCCCCATCTCATTAGGTATGCCTTTGACTCAAATAATGATGAGTTTACTCGTCTTGGTATACCCTATTCGGTGTACCATTACAAGAAGAGGCTACTTAGTGAGATCGGGATCACAGGCACGGCTCCTCCCGGCCGCCTAGGTCAGTCCGTTGAAGGGGGAGGAAAGAAAGAGGCGTATCTTCGCTATTGGCAACTGGGTCAACCAAAGGCTGTTGAAACCCTTCCACGATTGGTTAATGGACGTTTTACGCTCATTACCGACCGATGGAACGTTTAATCAAACAAAACCTTTGGAGGGGCGAAATGCATATCTTCTCCTTTGATTTAAAGTCAGCAACGGCCTTATCCCTTTTTTAAACTTCGCCGTTGCGAGCTTTGGTACCACTGGTAGAAGTTATGTTTGGGAAGCTGTTTGCGTGGGTCGCAGTTCTTTGATCGAGTTGAGGTTTTTATTCCTCCAAAGAAGTCCTTTGCTGGGGGCAGAGTGCTTCCATTCTTTTTTAGTCGAGTCAGGAGATCAGCCTTTCAGTCGAACAGCTTCCGTCCAATCATGAGTTCGGACTTTGGCCCTTGATTCGTACTAGCAATTAGGGGCCTCACTCTAATAAGCACCTCGGAAAAAGAGCTCAACAGCCTTAGATTTTTGCATGCCGACTTTGGATCAAACCACTTCTTTGGCAGAGCACTCCAATCAGTAGAGACACAGGAATCGAATATGGCAGCTAAAAAGATCGATTTGGGTGTGTTAAACATAGTTGTCTGATCCATTTGAGGTAGTCCCAACTTCTTCCGCTGTGAACAAATCCCCGGCATCATGATCCGCTGCTCAGATCAGATGCATCTATAGTAACGAACAGCTCTTCCGCAAGCCGCTTTTTCAATTTCAAGGGGGAAATTCCAGAACTTCCTTTGTCTTTCTTCCACACGAGGAACATAGTCGCGGTTGTCGCTTCGCTCCCTTTGCCACCGGGCATCGAGATCAAATCAGAGCTCAAACCTAGATTGCGCGAGATCTTTAAACGAGGAAATTCAACGATAGAACAAGAAGCATGCTATGCTATGCTATGGGAACTCAATGGAACTGGCACTCTGTATGTGCTGCTATGATAGTAAGCTCTTCCTGCTCTCTTATGCCGTTACGCTTACTTGAGCTAGCTCTTATCGGTAAAGAAATTCTATTACCGGACGGAGAAAAGAGAACTAACTAACCTTAGATCTCTGGTCGGCTATCAGTAAAGGAACCTTCTGGCCGGTTAGGTTAAGCAAAGAGCGCTGGCAGGGATTCTTTCCTGAAAGTGCGAACGTGAAAGAGCGATCGTGCCCCTAGGTTAACATCAGTTAGCCGTGAAGAACGCAGGTAACCTTACCGGGGTTTATTCGTGAAAGTCAGCTCTGGCTTTCGGCTCCTATTCTGCCGCTGTTCGTATTAGTTATTCACGATTTCTCCCTTTAATGGTAGGGGATCACCTTACTCGAACTATCCATAGCTGGAGCTTACTAGAGAGCCGTCAAGAAGCATCCAACCAAGAAGTCTAAAAAGTACTCGTGTATGCGTTCGTTGCCCCCCCTTTCCCCTATCTCCGCTTTTCTTTTATGGCTTGCTTGAAGAGCCGATAAGAGGTAAGTGGTCTTCTTTTATCTTTACTACCAACTGCCCACCGGACCGGGGGAACCCCCTCTAAGCACGAATAAGAAGCCGGAGCAGCACAGCAACGAAGTCTAGTCGTAACGTAAGAGCAGCACTTGAGACGAAATCGCTTACTGGAGCGCATAAACCAATAGATGGAGTTCTTTCGGGGGGCCTCTTTCATACCAAAGCAGGTATAGTGACTCCTCCAGAATAACCCCTGACCTGAGCTCTGCTGCCGCCTCTTCCTTCTATGTGATGTACTCTAGCTGCATTCATTCCTTTAAGACTTTATTGTAGACAAAAGGAGGTGATGATGTTCTTTCCTTTACTATAAGATGCGGAAATTCCTAGAATGAACTCTTTTCTTTTTTTTTTTTTTTTTTTAGAGAACGAAAAAATTAATAAATTAAAACGACCCTAATTATTAAATATTAAAAAGATAGGGAAACTCCCTT
>Ga0157363_1001234_pt1 | contig 21138 bp, 2 predicted proteins | sample AttsexASBM1_FD_111477 | JGI IMG/M metagenome (GOLD analysis project Ga0157363, IMG submission 111477) | Fungus gardens microbial communities from leaf cutter ant in Ribeirão Preto, State of São Paulo, Brazil - Atta sexdens ASBM1 | ecosystem: Host-associated > Fungi > Mycelium > Unclassified ... | reverse complement strand
CATCAAGCTTCTCACTGGCAACACTAGATGATCTAGATTTTTCCTTTTGATCGTCGGCTGAACTCGGCGAAATTGATTGTTCTCCCTTTGCTTCTGGTATTTGCGAAGCTTTAATATCATCAAGCTTCTCACTGGATGATTTAGATTTGTCCTTTTGATCGACTGAACTTGGCGAAATTGATCGTTCTCCCTTTGCTTCTGGTATTTGCGAAACTTTAATATCATCAAGCTTCTCACTGGCAACACTAGATGATCTAGATTTATCCTTTTGATCGTCGACTGAACTCGAAATTGATTGTTCTTCTTTTGCTTCTGGTATTTGCGAAGCTTTAATATCATCAAGTCTCTCACTGGATGATTTAGATTTGTCCTTTTGATCATCGACTGAACTTGGCGAAATTGATCGTTCTCCCTTTGCTTCTGGTATTTGCGAAACTTTAATATCATCAAGCTTCTCACTGACAACACTAGATGATCTAGATTTATCCTTTTGATCGTCGGTTGAACTCGGCGAAATTAATTGTTCTCCCTTTGCTTCTGGTATTTGCGAAGCTTTAATATCATCAAGTCTCTCACTGGATGATTTAGATTTGTCCTTTTGATCATCGACTGAACTTGGCGAAATTGATCGTTCTCCCTTTGCTTCTGATATTTGCGAAACTTTAATATCATCAAGCCTCTCACTGGCAACACTAGATGATCTAGATTTGTCCTTTTGATCATCGGCTGAACTCGGTGAAATTGATCGTTCTTCCTTTGCTTCTAATATTTGCGAAATTTTAATATCATCAAGCCTCTCACTGGCAACACTGGATGATCTAGACTTATCCTTTTGATCATCGACTAAACTCAGTGACTTTGAGACATCAAATGTTGATTTCGGTTCTGTCTTATCACTGATAATGCTTAATGATCTTGTCTTATCGACAAAATCCGAATCGTCGATTATGTCAGACGTTTTTAATCCGTCAACATCTATTTTCTCTATTGGCTGTTTATCATCTATCGGCTTATCAAAAATAATGCTTGGAGATACCGGTCTGTCATGTGATATAATATCGTCTGGCTTAACGTCCATTTTTCCGGAAACTGTTGAAGGTTTCTCCTCCATAGCTTTTTCGTGCGGTATTTTCACATCGATGAAATTCGGGGATTTATCACCCGCACTTTCATAATGTTCTTTAACACTACCCTTGTCATCCGATGTCTTCTCATCGGACTTATCGCTAGCAACGCTGGGAGATTTGCTTCGATCAACAGGTGGTTCTAATTTGTCAGAAACAGGCGATGTCGATTTTTCAAATAATTCCGCTTTCTCACTCGCAACACTTGATGATCTGGATTTATCGCCTGGTGGTTCCATCACATCTTTAAGATCTGGTTTTTCCTCTGTAACACTGGTCGCTTTCGAGCCATCGACAGATTTCTTCTCATCAGACTTTTCACTTGTTATGCTTGGAGATTTGCTCCTATCAAGTTCTTCTTTCTTATCCGGAATTGGCGATTTTGCTTTTTCTATTGATTCTTTCTGATCAGACGTAATACTCGTGACACTAGGTGATTTGGATTTATCCAGCGACGATTGTTCTGTAATATCCGTTAGATCAGTACTGCTCGGCGATTTCGATCGATCATCGAGTCCCTTCGAATCAGTTGTAACACTCATTGAGGCACCTGATTTTGATTTTTCATCGGATAGTTCTATAACATCCTTTAAATCCGGTTTCTCTCCAGCAATACTCGGAGATTTAGAACGATCAAGCGATTCTTTTTGTTCTTCTGTAATACTAGAAGATCTCGATTTCTCTGCGGTGACATCCTTTAAATCCGGTTTCTCTCCAGCAATACTCGGAGATTTAGAATGATCAAGCGATTCCTTTTGTTCTCCTGTAATACTAAAAGATCTCGATTTCTCTGCAGTGACATCCTTCAAATCTGGTTTTTCTCTAATTACGCTTGGCGATTTTGACCGATCTGCAGGTTCTGCAACATCTTTTAAGTCTATTTTTTCTCCTGCAATACTCGGAGATTTGGAGCGATCAATTGGTTCTTTTTGCTCGCTCGTAACACTGATGACACTTGGAGATCTTGACTTTTCCACTGGTGTTTCTGTCATATCCTTCATATCAGGTTTTTCGCCGGTGATAGTGGGTGATTTTGAGCGATCTGGTTCTTTAGATTCGCTAATACCACTTGTTACACTCGGTGATTTGTCTAATAGAGGTTGCATTATATCTTTCAAATCCGATTTATCTTCTTCAAGTTTTGGAGATTTCAATACATCTTTTGATATTTCAGGTGATTTCACTACTGGAAACTGTTCCAGTTTGTCGTCTTTAACACTTGTGACACTAGGCGATCGGGTTCTCTCGAAATCTACTTTTTCTATAGAAACGCTTGGTGATCTAGAACGGTCACTTATTTTCTTGCTATCTGATTTATCACTAGCTACACTGGGAGATCTATCTTTATCATGCGATTCTTCAGTCTTATCAATAGCTTTAGGCGAATCTGACCTATCAAAAATAGGAGATTTTGGTTTCTCTAAATAACGTTCCGTCACATCTTGAAGATCTGGTTTATCCACAGCTATGCTCGGTGACTTGGAACGTTCGGCCTCTTTCTTCTCATCAGATTTATCGCTAATCGCGCTTGGAGATTCGTCAATTGGTCCCTTTTCATCGTAATGTTCACTCTCGAAAATAGGCAACTTTTCACTTACCGTTTCTTTTTCCATAATACTAGGCGATTTCAACTTATAATTTTCTTTCTCATCGACTTTATCACTTAAAATACTAGGGGATTTATCGAGAGATTTAATATCTTGTTCGGATTTTTCTAAAGATATTGGTAATTCTTTGTCTACGGCTGATTTAATTTCTTTAAGAGATTCAGGTAATTTTGTGATGTCTTTTTCAATAGCAACGTCTTCTTCGGAAACAGGTGCCTTTGCAAAATACATTTCAGATTTATCTGTAGGTGACTTCGAGAAAATTGTCTCAGCTGGTGAAATATCCTCTGAATAGAACGATTCAGGTGTCTTTGAAACACCAATCGTTTCTTTTTTCTTAGGTTCTGGAACCTTCTCGATTGGAAGTTTTGATTTTTCAGCTAATTCTATTGAAGATTTCTGCGTTGTTATATCAAGAGGTGAAGGAGATCGTGATTTTTCGATTTTTTCAATTGGAGAACTAGGTTTCTCGATTTTTTCTTCAGTTGGAGATTTCACTTTTTCAATTTTTTCTTCCTTAATCGGAGATTTTGATTCTACTTGTTCCTCTTTAAGCGACTTCGGTATATCTTTTTCGGCAATTTTATCTGATACCTTCAAGTCTTTTTCCATAAGAGATTTTGTAATATCTTCCAATTCCTCTGGTACCTTTGGCTTATGCAATTCTGATTTTTCCAAACTGTCTTCAAGATCCTGTGAATCACGAGGACCAGCAGGTGACTTTTCCAAGCTGTCTTCTGGAGTAATCTTATCCTTACCTTCTGGCGCAGATTTTTCAGAAATACTATCCTTTTCGGGAGTACTTATGTCCGAACGTGAGTCTTTATCTAAAAGTAATGAATCTTTATCTGGTGTAGATTTAGCAGATACATCCTTAAGAGAATCATCTGGAGTAACAGTTTTCGTAAAAGTTATGCTGCCGCTTGGACAGATCTCAATTTCCTCTCTGCCATCCTCACTACATGCTGTAACCAGCATTCTTTTGACAGTGCCATCGTCAAATGGTTTTGGTATATTTGCTGCTAATGTTTCTTGAGGGCTCTTCTCTCCCTTAATTATTGGAGTTTCTTTAATTTCTGTGGTCTCTAATGGTTTAGATTTCTTATCGTCTTCAAGTAATTCTATTTTTGGCTCTTGTGTGAAGCCTGTTGCATCTGCGAGCTTTGTTTCTGCCTTCACTTCTTTAGCAACTTTTTTAAGTTGCAATTCCTCGACTTCTTCTTTAATCGCAGGCTCAATTTCTTTCATTTCAAGTTTCTCGTCAATTATCTTTGGGCTTGATGTAATTGATTTAGAAATGTCTGATGCGTCAATTGATGGTCGCTTATCAGAGAAATCTTTGGGCGTTTCCTTACTTGAGTCTTCGATTGAAGGCTTTTCTGCTTTTTTAGAGATTGATGGCGTCAATGTTGTAGCAGTCTCTTTCTGAAGAATGTCATCTGTCTTTTCCTTAGCCTCGTCTAAATATTTCTCAGTAGTATCAACAATTTCTGATATTTCGGATATTTCCTGTTCTACAGGTTCTCGTTTCTCATCAATTGGTTTAATATCCTTTGCAATGTGAAGCTCTTCTATTCCTACCTTCCCTTTGGTTTCTTGCACGAATTTCTCGTCTGCTTCGATCACTTCACTTGTGGTATCTTCCACAGATTCTTCAATGTCTTCTTTTTCTTTCATCTCGCTCGCTTTCTCAGGAGATTGTACATCACGTACTTTATATTCCTGCTCGACAGCTTCAAAGTCATCAATCACGTCTTTCTCATGTTCCTTCGTAACTGAAGACGGAATCTGTGAAATCGCTTTCTTCTTTATATCAGCTGTATCAGAAATTCTTCTGGGTATACTAACAAATCCATCCACTTCTTTCTCGATGTCCTCCTCTTCGGATGTGACCAATAACTCCTCTTCAGCGCTCATTTCTTGCTCAAGCACATCTTCTTTCTTATCTTTTTTTAACTCAATTGGACTTTTCTTCTCTTCAATGCTGGGCATTTCTGCGACCGGTTTCTCAATCAGTATTTGCGACTCTGGAATCGCTTCCTCCTTAATAATATGCGATAATTCTTCATCAGTTACACTAAGTATTATATGTCTCGGTATTTTTTTGTTAATGATAATTTCTTCGATAATCTCAATAATGATTTTCTTAGGCACCTTCTTTTTACCACATATTTCTTCAAGTTTTTTGATATTAATGTTATCTCCCTTGGTAACATATTCGTTAATAATATATTCTTCAACTTCTGCTCTTTCTTGCGAAGTTATCGATTCCGTTTCTGGAATCTCTGGAATGGTAGGTGTCTCAGCGACTAATTTTTCTTTTTCGTCCTCGGGTGTCTTTTTAGAAATTACTAATAATTCTTTCTCCGTAACATCAAGTATCGTGTTCCTGGGAATCTTTTTTTTAATAATAATTTCTTTGATAATTTCAATAAGAATTTGCTTGGGCACTGTCTTTTGAATAGAAATGTCGTCGATTGTCGATGCGGTAATCTTTTTCCCTTTAGTAACGTACTCATTAATGATAAATTCCTCAATATAAGGCTTAAACACGCCTTCATCGGTTAGTTTTTCTTCTCCGGTTGGAGCATCAGAAACTTCAGCAGCGAATTCTTGTTTCGCAGGTATGTCTATTTTTTGCTCCTCTGTTATCTGCTCCTCTGCCGATTGTTCTGGCGATTCTTCCGGCGATTTCTCTTGAATTATTTCCGATAATACTTCTTCAGGAACGTTTAGTATCATATGCCTAGCAAGTTTTCTCTTAACAATGATCTCTTCAATAATTTCGATGATAATCTTTTTAGGCACAACTTTCTTAATAGAGATTTCTTGAACGATTTCTATGGTAATTCGTTTTCCTTTAACAATATATTCGTTAAGGATATATTCTTCGATCTCCATTCTCTTTTCAAGTGTGATAGATTCCTTCAGCCTCAGAATCTCTGAATCATCTATCACACTTTCTCTGAGAAGTCCCTTCTTCGTGATAATCTCTTCGATAATGTAAATCACGCGTTCTCTCGGGATGCGCTTCGTTACAGTGACATATTCAATCACTTCGATAGTAACCTTCTTCTTCTTCGTGATAACCAATTCTTCGATTATTTCTTCAATTGGCACTTCCTTGCTGAGAATTTGTTTGATATCCTCTGACAATTCACGATAACCAATTTCCAGTCCTTCATCATATATCTTGTCCGTGACAAATTTTGGCGAAGTTGGCGTAGAACCGGGAGTCACCATCACTATCTCCGCTTTTGCTGGCGAAATCTTTTGCTCGAAGACGATCATGGATTCTTCTATCTCGTCCTCCAGCTTCTTTTCGAAAGATGGCCGTTTTGCTACTTCCTTTACACATACGTCCTCGATACCAGCCTGCATCACATCTACCCGAGATGTATCATCGTCCGTCGGTTTTTTATGTTGATCGCAAATATCTTGATCGTCTTTTAATATCTCCTCACAAATTTTTTGCGCATCCCGTTTATCTTTCGCTATGTCCTTTATAGGCGATGTTACTATATCATCCTTTTCTTTCACCACTTTTACACAAGGTTCTTCTTTTACCTCGAGAACGCCAGATTTTTCGTATGGAAGTTTGTCGGGCTTTTCAAATTTCTCAAGTTCTTTATGAACCGGAAATACTTCAGTAATATCAACTTTCTTTGGCATCACAATATCTTCATGAACAAGTTTGAGTTCCTCTTCTTCTAATTTAGCAACTTTTTCTGGAGATATTTTTTCACTTGATATAGAAGGCTTTCTTTCCGTCAAAATTGGGGAGATTTCTTCTTTCGATGGTTTTCTCTCCATCGAAATCGGTGAAATCTCTTCTTTTTTAGGAGCTTGCTCGAATAATGCTTTGTCGGAAAGAAAATCGTCTTCTCTGAGTACCTCAGCGACTTTCTTCACAATTTCTATGACATCCTTGGGTTTATCTTCGAGCTCGATACCGGCAGTGCCAGCAAGGACTTCTCCGACATCCCTAACAGCTTCTTTCATATCTCTATATGGACCCTCTATTTCCTCTTCATATTCCTCTTCGAATTCTTCATCTTTTGGTATAGCAAACTTGACTTTCTCCGGTTCTTTTATGTCAGGTAAATGGCTCTCGATATGTGGCTTTATTTCTTCCAATTTCTCAGCCACCCCTTCTAAAGTATCCTTTACTATATCTTTCAGGGCGGATGGCGTTTCATGTATCTCAATTATTTCTTCTTTAATTTTATCTTCCAAAGATTCCAATGAATCTCTTAAACTATCTTTCACAGTTTTGAATTTTTTCGAAGCTTCTTCCAAAAGTGCCTTTACCTCTTCTACATCTTCTCCGATATCTTCTTCCTTCAAAAGTTCAATCTCCTTCGCAATTTCCTTATCTTCAATTAGTTTTGTTGGTGAAACGCCTGGTGATACATCTTTTGTAAGAAATGATTCCTCGATTTTGGCTTCTATTTTTTTAATTTCATCTAACTTATCAGTAAGAAGCTTTTCTTCGATATCCGGCACACTCTTCCTCTGTACGTCCAGTATCTCTTCCTGTATAAATGCCGCAGTTTCCTTGATGGCAGCTACTTTTACGTCAACAGTCGTAGGTTTCGCCTCTTCAAATGTCTCGGGTTTGTCAACAGGCTTGCCAATTTTAGGGAATACCTTCTCCATATCAACCTCTTCTAAGACCGTTTTCTCTTGTACTTTTGGTTCTTTTGGAGAACTTGATTTTGAAGATTTTTCATCGGAATCCTTTTCAGAATCCTTCTTTTTCTTAGTCAATTTATCGATACCTTTTTCAAATTTATCCGCCACCTTGCCAAAGAAACTAAAAACACTCTTCTGCTCTTTTGCGGGCGGAATAGGCGATTCTTTATCTTCTTGCGCAGTTGGTGATAGTTTCTCTTCTTTTCCCTTCTCGAAATCTTCCATTCGGTAGAGCTTAGGATCGACTTCTTCATGAACCGGAAGATCAGCGACCTCGTCTGGTGTTTTAACAATATCTCTTTGCAAATTCGGCATCGCCTGGCGAACATCAAATACTTTGACTTCCGGCTTGGCCGCCGCGATAATAGTTTCCGGAATGACTTCTTTTTTCAGCTTTACAGAAGCATCCTTCTCTTTTACTTCTTCAATAACATGTTTTTCATCAATATCCTCTTTTATTTCATCCAATGGTATTCGCTCATCTTCTGGTAAAGTCGGAGCAGTTGTGGTGGCCCCCGATTCTATTGTCGAGATTCGTTCCTGAGACTCTTCCATCTTTTCGAGAATATTCTCTTTCTGATCGACATCCGGCTTTATGTCTGTATCGGTTGTTTTTTTCTCCGATGAATCTAATTTGTCCGGACTTAAACTGGATGGTTCTTTCGTGATGTCCTCGCTGTCTTTTTTACCGGAATCGTCCTTCTCTTCGGCTTTCTGTACGATTTCGGCTGCGGATGCTATTATCTCTTTTACTTCTTCCTGTAATTGTTCCTTATGTTCCGAAGATAATTCAGCGATTTCTTTCTCTCCTTTATCCAAAATCTTTTCTACTTTTTTTTCCGGACTGTCATCTTTTTCCTTCTCCTCAGGTTCCTCCTTCTCGCCCTTTTCCTTCATTGCTTCCACGTCTTTTAATACTTTTGCCTTTTCTGATTGAGCTTCATCGAGAACGTGCTTTTGTTCGCCTTCGCCGCTCTGAGCAGAATCTTCGGTGTAAACCTCTTCTTTCTCCACAATAAGATATTCGTCTTCTTCAGTCAATTCCTGACTTTCTTTTCTAGAACCTTCCTTCTTAGGTATATCTTCAATCTCGGCGGTAACATCCTCTTCTGTAATATCCTCCTCTTTCTTGTCAGTGGCTTCAGCCGTGATTTCATCATCACCTTCAAAACGATCGTCCTTTCGAATTTCTTCGATTCTTTCCGCCTTTTGTAAAACAGCTTCAATTTCTTCCACTACCTCTCGCTCTTCTTTGAGATCTGCCAATACCTTACTTTCTATTGAATCTAATGATATATCTTCAGATTGTTCAATTAAGCTCTTATCAATCGGTTTTATAACTTCTGGTTCTATGCCAGATGGAGTGGAGACCGTGGAAGAATCGGTAGTGCCTTTGTCGCCCTTTACTTTACGAATAACACCATCTTTGTCTGATTTTACAGAAGCGGTCGGAGTACTGCGAGTAGATTTCGCCGGACTACCCGGCATACGGGCTTTATTGGGACTAACCGGTTTCGCACGACGACTGATCGGCTTCCTGTCCATTGGTTTAGGTTTTGCGGTCACCTTGACAACTGGCGCTGCAGAATCCTTCACGGCAGATTTCTCGACTTCAGATTTCTTCTGTTCCACCACTTTCCTGTTATTAGCTTCCTTAGCACTCTTAGCTGGAAGACTTGGAGCAACCTTGACCGCCGATTTCACTTTCGGTATAGCTTTCGATATCTCTGTCTTTGTTGCAGCACCATTCAGAGTCTTCTTCGGAGTAGTCGGGGAAGATTTCACAGCGTCTCTTTTCTCTGCACCAGAAGGTTTGGCTTTTTTCTCAATCAATTTCGGCTTTGGAGTTACTTCGCTTTTCTTCAACTCAACTTTCACCTTGCTTTCTTTTGGTTCTTTCTTTTTTGGTTCGGGCTTGGGCTTCGGTTCCTTAGGTTCCTTAAGTTCCTTAGATTCTTTAGATTCTTTAGGTTCCTTGATTTTTTCAGGTTCCAGTTTAATTAAATCAGTCTTTTTCACATCTTCTTCTCGTTTTTCGGCCTTTTCTACTTTAATTGATTCCTTCTTGGGTTCTTTTTTCACTTCTTTTAGTTCTTTTTCAATTTTCTTACTCTCTTTTGTCTCAGTCTCGATCTTCTTATTTTCCACAACTTTCTTCGTCTTCATTTCAGTTTTAGGTTTATTAGCAGGTATAATCGGCGTCGATTGAGGGATACTCTTGGATACAGTCTCGTCTGCGGCCTTGATGGACTTTGGCTCCGATGGTTCTCTCTTCTCTTTCTTTGTCTCCAAAATTTTCTTGGGTTCCTTCTCGATAAGACTAAGTTTTTGCTTGGTTGGCTTATCTCTGAGTGTCGCTAAAGATACTGACGGTGACAGAGTCTTCGCTGAACATACTGGATGCTTTAAAAAGTCCAGATGTTTTAATCGTTCGAAACCTTCGAAGATCTTGTGTTGCGGCGTACTGCCGGGAAAGAGAATCCGCGTGATGTTATCCTCGGGATTGGCCGGCTGCCAAACTAGAAGCGCGCATATCGACACGAGATTCTGTATCGGGAATGTGAGATTGTTCGAATCTTTTTTATGAGAACCTGCAAACAGCTTCGAATCTGACGTGTGCCACTTCGCCAAGAATTCGCGCACTTCGCGACTGTCCTTGCTCGGACTGAGCACGTACATATCCAGCGTGCCATGGCCCACTTTATGATAGAGGTTGATCGGATCGGGATCTCTGTAGCAAGGATGAGCGCGAAGATTAATGTGTCGAAGATTCACCACCATCTCTTGACCAATGTCAGTGAGGTTGAAAATGAGCGGATCAATATCCTTATCTCCGTCGGGTGAATTTGATTGTCTTCTTTCCTACATTATGTATATTTTTAATGAGAAAATATACTGATTTAGCGATTATCACGAAGAATTTTAATTATTATTATAATTATAAAATATACTGAATTTTCTTTAAAAAAAAAAAATGAATTAAAAACAATGACTACTTACGACTAAGTTACAGAAGAAATGGCCGATCTGAGGATAGACGTGCATCTCCTTCTTCTTGCGAAGAACGCTAAACATGCCACCGATGTTACTATTATTTATCCTAGTGACTAGAACAGCATCCAATCGATCGAGATGCCTGGTGAAATCCCAAAAACATGCTTTCCTAGCAAAGCCGCCGTCGACGAGCATGTTGAAGCCGTTTATACCGAAAAGTGCGGCGTCACCTTGCCCACCGGGGAAGACGTATAAGGTTGGATGGCTAAATCTAATGTTTCCAACGACGTCGGACGGTTCCATGAGCTGGTCCAGTGTTTGCGACACGAGGTACTGTCCGATGTAATTCGTAAAACTCATGATAGCCGGCACGCCGGCTGTGAGAACATCGTCGGGGTTTACTCTGACTCTGCAAGATCTGTTAATAAAAAGGACTTGAAATATTTAAGAAAGATGTATGTTATTCAATATATTATTTATGTTTTTAATTTTTATTTTTTATTTTTTGTGTGCAATATCCTATTTTTGTTATGCATGAAACAGCTTCTATTATGTGACATAAATTAGAATCGATCATGTAGAAAAATGTGCAAGAGAGATATATACCTGCAACAAGTCTCTTTCGACAATCGACTTGTCGTCCAATCGCCGACACCCGCGCAATGTATATCTACGGTAACGCTATTCTCGTAGGCACGAAGGACTCTTTGCACCTCATGTTCGCTGAATGCATCCAGAAAGTCTGCGAGACTGAAGGTTCCATCCTGAATAACAAGAATTGTTTGTCGTTTTGTAATAAGATTATTCTCTGCTAATATTTCGCATAATTATTAATTAATGTTTCATTTTTGGCAAATAACAATCGAATATATTCGTATGAAGTGTATATACCTGCAATATCCAGGAACCATTACCACCGAATGTGTATCCAGCGTGTATGATGTGCCGATGTTTCGTGAAGCTTGCGAGAAGATTGCGAATACACTGTAATAATGTATTCGTCTGTGGGTGAATGAGAACTTCCGTTACGAGATTCTCGGTGGCATATTGGATCAATCTTTCGCCTGAAAATGAATTTTATTAATAACTTATGTGACAATAATTAATAATTTCTACGACATAATAATAATTAATTATGTATAATATAACATAAAACGAATCAAATCAACATGTTTGTGACAATAAATTACCATTTCTGGCTTCTTCGCCTTCGGGGGCTTGCGCTACTAAGGCCAATAATTCCTTCTCCAGATCTACGTGACAACTGTCCTTGTCCCATGATAGAAAACCTGCAACAATCGAAGAAAAAAACGGTGATTGCTAAATATAGCTGAACTTTTGAACGGAATCTTCTTACTCTATACATATTAAGCAGATACTGATGTCGGAAAACTTATGGAATGAAATCTGCATATAAATCACTGTTCGTCTTCAAGATTGAGTGTAACGTTGTAGGTATTTCGATGATATGCTGTCTCATGAACTTGACTTTTCAAGGCTCTGATATTTTGAATGGAAACTAGGTTGTTCTCGTTTTAGATCATCACTGTGTATGCGCGATTATGTTGAACTAGAGAAATCAGCTCACCAAAATTTGTAAGCGATTATCTATCTTGAAAATATATGAACAACAGAGAAAATAATCAAGAAATTATGAATGTTATTCAACTTTATAATTTTTCTAAAAAAGCCTTTTTAATTGAGAAAAAGAGAGAGAGAGAGATTAAGAGAGATGTTTTAAATATTGCTTAAATTTTTAAACATGGCCGAGTATAAGATATTTAGGTGAATGGAATAGTAGGTCATAACTGCGTATAAATGTGTAAGACTGCAGTGGTTTGGCTTCATAGAATAGGGATAGTTCAGCCATCGTGAGTGATGTAAGGTTAAGGTTAAGATGTTAGAGACTGTCAAGACCAGTTATAGATTGATTGATGAGAAAAGTAAATTAAGTATTACATTATAACACATTTTTCTCTGATGTTTTATCAACAAACGTGTAGATTGAAACGGATATAAATAATAATATGTCTTCATTTATATTTGTGCTGCTTTACAATTACAATTGTAATTGATAAGTAACACGTTACGTTTAAAATTAAAAAATACTGTTTGTATAAAAATTAATGAATTATTTTTATTCAAGGCAGCTTAGAAATACAAAAATTTATGTTATAAGATATAATTAATATCTAGTAAGAAATTGAATAATTATTTATAATGTATTATTATAATGTATATATTATATTATTTATTATTAATAAATTAAAATACTTAATGTTTCATTTAAAATTTTAGAATAATTATATTTTTACGAATATGAAACATTAATTACACAACACAAATTACGTTAATATAAGAAAAGAAAGAGAAAGTGTATCTCAAAACTTAATGGAATAATTAGGATGAATGAATCAGCAGCTGCAGTTTGTCATAAGGGTTGCTTGGGGCGGTCGTTTTATGACGTCACCAACACCGCACCCCGTCACGTGGTTCCTCACCAGCTGGCAATCGATCGTCGCACATCCTGTACCCACCCTCTATTGCCAACTTTAACGCAGAGATACTCCACTTTTGCTATCATACAAAAAATTTCCGACGCTGTCAGTCATTTTCTCGTCAAGATAAAAAATTTTTAAATAATTATAATGAAAATAATAAGAAAAAAAATAAGAATACCAAAAAAAAAGAAATTATTCTTAATATGACTGATATATTATTATTGTGCTTTATAAATATATTGAATGTATCAAATATATGTTTATTCATTAAATTATAAGATATTGATAGCACGCAACATCTTATATCTCTAGAATTAATTCTGTAAATCGATAATTTCTGTAAATCGATTTTATCACTCAATATTTCACAATCCAAGTACAAGGCTTTTCTTAGATTCACTTTCACAAGCGAAAATATTTAAAAAATTTCACCTGAAATCTTATATGAAATTAAAGGATTGAATGATACAGCATAATGGAACGTAACTCGTTGCCAAGGGAGTTCGGATTCGCTCTCGCGTAATTCTATACTAGCGTGTACACAGACAAGTCTAGTTCGAGACGTTGCTTGGCAACGTCGTAGTATCAATCAATGCCGAGGATAGAGAGGAGCTGGAAAATTAACGAAAAAGAAGAAAAAAGGAGAGAAAACGCGCGAGCAGAAGGCGTTAGTCGGTGCAACGAATTCCGCGCGGTTTCCTCCCTGCCTCCAATTTTATCCCGCAATAAGTAAATACGTGTTGCATACTTTCCAGTAAACGTGGACGCTATTATTAGGAGTTCAACTGACGAAATATATATCACATTTTCGCGAAATTACATTCGAAATAGCGAATACGCGGAATATGAATTATGCGAACACACACAGATACACATTGCCAATACAAACCGAACTTATTAATTAATCAATCAATTACATTCCAAAACTTTCTGTGTAATTTCGGCTGTATTATAATTTTTGAACAGTTAAATCTTCAATCGATTAAGTAGATTAATGTTAACAAAAAAAATGGTATATGCAATAAATTGAAAGGATCGCAAGTCCATTATATCGAGTCTTATCTGACATCAAAAAGTCACATTGTTAGAGCAGAACATATATCAAGCTCAACGTGTCAAACTGATCGGAAGCCCCAAAGCTGATACGAGAGAAGCCGTTTCTTAACGCTCATAACTGAGTGCCGTTACTTAATTCTCACTGACCCCTACAGGTTTTGACTGCAATATCAATATCAGAAGCATCGCAATCGAGTCCGAAAATTTGCATAGAACAAATCTTCTTGAAACGTTTAGACATGTCAGACTCGATTTTTTTCAAGATCAAGATATAAAATGTATTGGTCAAGACTCAAAAACAATTTTTTAAATGCAGATTTCGTGCTGTGAGCACGCAAATAAGTTTTGCATTTATTAGAAGAAATAAATTTATCAAAATTGAGATTTTTATTCATCGTGACGCAACTTTGTGAATTTTTTTTGATCTGAATTTTTTGATCTATTTAATATTGATGGAGACGGATTAAAACTTAAATCACATCTTCACCTGACACATGCTTCATATTTTATTTACATTTGTAATTCTTGCTTTGGAAATAATATTCTTGCGAGAAGCAAATGTGAATCTCTTTTTTTCTGTTTATTTACTAGAATGAATCTTCTAATTCCTAATTGGTATCAACATGTGACATATTACCTTACCGCGTTGGCTGCTAATTTAGTACTTTAACGATGACTATTTAATGAACTCGATTGTTCGAAATGAAATAATGTTAATCTATCGATAACTACCATGTCTAGTCATGGTAATCATTCAATCAATTAACAGAATCAAAATACTATTAATTAAACCGCGAGATGAGAACATCAGCAATGCGAATGGATCGTTCAATGATTCTTCAAGTACTAATTAGTAAAAATAGAATGAAAAACAAATCAAATAAATCAATTCTCGAGCATTCCGGGTTTTAGAAATTCTTTTTCAATTTTCGAGACTTGTTTTTCAAGCTCTAAATATTCACAGAGCGTTCACTTTTGTAAATTTATTTTATAAACGGCAACAAATCGAAGATAAATATAGTTTACAATTGCAATTAAAGGCAGCCTGATCGTTAATTGAAACAGATGTTTTAATTAAATTGCCCACGGGTTTCATCCGCGAATTTCCATTCGACAGAATAAGCCATCGCGTAATTAAAGAAACCGCACGGAATTTGAAGCTCTGAGTCAAGTAAATCGTGCATTAAAAAAAGCAAAAACATTTACGAGTTTCGATAAGTAAAATGGAAAAACGTTGCGACATTAAAGTGTGGCTCCAATGATATCTGCCATCGAGTGGACGAAAAATGGCGCTGGATAATCCGTCAGCGATTTATCTCGCGAATACTGAAGGGCGCGTTCGTTCTACCGAAAATCCCCGGCTTTAATCCCATAGTACGATATTTTGTCATCGTATCACACGAATACGTGTGAGCGTACATACACGCAGCACATATTTTCATGGAACAAACCGCGGACGTCGATGTATCTAGCGTATTCCACGATTTCCTACTTTAGAGCGTGACGTTCTGACACGCCACTTGTATCATACACACAATGGGGATGTATCTAAATAGGCGATCGTCGTGTGAAAAGTGTAGGAGGACTATTCACGATCAACCGTGGTAATATATACGGCGCACGTCGCAATATATTACATTTACAAAAAGGGGAAAAAATCCAAGGCCAGCTTTATCTAACAAGATTTTCTCTTCGTACCGCTAACTCGATCGTCCTCCCTGACCTATAATATTTCTGCTCCGAGCGATGTTTTTCTCCTTTCTAATTGGCGTCGCAAAAATAAAAATGTCTCGAATGAACGTGATTAGATGTAATTCAATGTATCGTCGCTCGAGAAATGTTCATACATAAACTCACCTTCATAAACTCACAAAGTATGTAGAAGAAATATTTGACACTCGATGTCCCTATGGATTAGCAACTTAAGCTAAGTATAGACAAAACTGCGTTTCCTCGCGGTAGCGGCTCTCGCCTCGCGCATCCCTTAAAGCACTCGCGTTTCTCGATTTGCACTTTTCTTTTTTTTTCTTGGACCGACGACGGATGCCGCGAATGCTGGGTTTGTCCCGACTATGTTTAGAAATGGTTTCTCGTTGTCCTGCTCGCAATGCGCCTACATGTGTGTAATGAGTACACGTGCGACATAAAGTATCGCTTTAACAGCCGACAAAAGAGATCATTACGCATGTAACCGTACATTATATCAATCGATTCAAATTTCTCTTCTAAAATGTAATAACATTTTTTTTTTTTTTTTAATAAAATACATCTAAATTTTTATTGTAAAGATTTTAGATAAGGAAAAGAAGCTATAGACCAATAGCAAAAGTAATTTTAATGGAACATCGCGCATCTATTATAAATATAAACATGCGCCAATGTTCCAATATCTTGAAAATATCGATTAAACTGAAATATAAGCGGACGTAAAGAGCCTTTGTAATGTAAGAGGGTCAAAAAGTTTTCTAGGCAAATCGCTGACATCGTTCTCGATTAATCTCTCAGGAAGAAATGTCAAAGAGGAGGTCGATAATGACCCATTATTTCGATTTGAGTTTCGATAGAGATAATTCATACGCATTTTATTATACAGATATTACATGCTCAATTTCAGAAATGAATAATTATTTTGGAAATGATAAAGATGAAAATAACAAATTTTTCTTCCCGATAATTTTATTTTTATATATACAGAGTAAATTTTGTTCGGATTTAATACGATAGAATAATACGATACAATTGTGTAGTACATGTCGATTTTATCTAGTAAGTATATGTAAGTTTGTGTACTATAAGGGCCTTTGATCGAGTATGAAGTTTGACAGGCCGAAAGTAGATCCGGGAGGAGGAGGATAAGGAGAAGAGAGGAAAATAGTAACGGATATTCAGAAATGCAGTGCACGACCTCGGCAGAGGGAGCATAGAGATCGACCTAGCTCACACACTCGTTGCTATTTATATTTCCAAGACAAGGGCGAAGACCTGGATCAAGGATTGAGAGTAGAAGTGACAGAGGTGTTTTTTTTGCTCTGAAAGGTCGTCATAAAAGAGGAGATGTAATGGAGGAGACATCTTATCGAAAGAGACTATATTTGGTCGGAATTATAAAGTACATGAAATTTTTAAATTGACAATATCTCACTTTTGTAACACTCTTTCTTCTATTTTCTTCATTTTATTCGATCTTTTTTCTTGTTAAACATTCTCATATTATGAAAGCAAGTTAGGAATACAAATTACATTAATTTATGACATTTTCTCGCGATATTCTATGCTCGAACGTGGAGCAGATAAGTACAAAACAGTTAGAATTGAATAATAAACCAGCTAAATGTAGCAGAAATATGCATGGAATATGAAAAATCGCGGTATTCTCCATCTCGGCCAATATTTTACACAATATCGTGCACACGTGATATGTGAAATATTTAAAAATCATGCTTGATAACTTGGAGAGAAAAACATATTTTCATTCTGTTGACCTTTTGTATCATTGTAACTCCACTGGTAAACATTTTCTATTAAACATTTCGAATAAAATTTTAATTAACAACACAATCATGCGAGAGAGACAAAACAAAAGATAAATAAAAAAATAATATCGAAATCACACACACACACACACACGCACACGCACACACACACACACACACACACACACACACACACACATTTGTATATCAAGTGTCAAATAAAATAATAATATTCACGCGATGAAACATCTACTTGTGGGACGCAAATTTGTCGCACCTGGACAATTCGAAATGCGTTGCATTTAATAACTTTAAATTATAGAGATTGCGTCGCATTTGCGACGTGACCGATTTATTCTGCGTTACATTATTCAGCAGAAATTGCCGTCCATCGGGATAAATGATTGAGGCGCAAATGCGCTGGTTCGCCAATTCAACCGACCCATAAACCAAACTGATAAAGCATGTACTTTGCGTCGACGATTTAATGCGCACGCCGATTATATCGCATTGCCAGCACCGGTCACCACTTCTTCGCCGGCCGACGTGTCTTCGAAATTGAATGCGATGACTCACGGGCGGGGTCAAAGCACGTGGATTTTCATAATTGCATCGAACAGAAATGGTGTGACAAGCAGGCAAGTTCGCTTGTCTAGACACGCATGACAGGATGTGTATCGCTATGCAGAGAGAGAGAGAGAGAGAGAGAGAGAGAGAGAGAGAGAGAGACTCGCCCACCGCTTGGATTATGCGTCTCTCATTGCGGAACTCGCTTGCGATGCCACTCCGTTTCCCTCTCCTTTCGCAGTCTACCTTTCAAATCCTACTTAGCAGCAGGCTTCTCGCGAAACGCACGAAAAATCCCGGTTCTGCCAGAATGATTAATGAAGGAAGCGGAAGAGAGCGAGACGCGTTGGCGTTGGCATTTTCCTCCAATAAATGTGACGGAGAACGCGGGGATCATGTGCATTTATGATGACAGGAACGGCCGGAAACATGTCTGTACTGAGCGAACACCAGAACGCAATGTCATTCTACGAATAGAACCTCCCTTCGGTCGTTCCGCGTGAGTTTTAAAACTTTGTCATTTTTCGAAGAATGTTTTAGATCAAATACCATAAGTCCAGATAAGAATCGAATTTCTACATTGGAAACATTCTCACGAGTTGGAGAATCCAATGAATTTGTCGGATCAGTCTGAACTACAGACAACCAAAATGGAGATATTTTGGTGTAGAACGAGTATACTTCCCCGCCATGATATCGCCTTCAGATTTGTTCGCTGATGTATGCCGAGTTCATTTCACGCGAAGTCAACACTGTCGGAGAGCCAGGGTGGCAACGGAGGCGGAGAGATGAATGTGCGATGAACCGTGATTCCCAGGTAACGTGACCCGTTTGTAGTTCAAGCGTATCTGAATTGCTTTGGCTTCACGAGGTCTGCACTTGTCCACACTTAGGGCACAACCACGTTGCACATCGCTTATGTACGCACGTACGCACTGCTGCTCGCGATTAAACTTTACGCAAGCGATCAGGAATTAAAGCTCTAATAATACGTAATTTTGTTAAGTTCAATGTTTCACTGTACAAAAAATATATTTATTCCAGGAATAACTGATTTTTGTTACAAAACTCTCTGATCATCTGATGATCACCCTTTTATATTCTAATTAAAATCTATTATTATATAAGATATTGTATGTTATTAATTAAAATTTTTTAATTTATTACTATTTAAGAATTATGGACAGGGATTTAATTAATTTTCTGAAAAAAAAAAGCAAATAGAAAATAGAAACCAAACAAATTTTAAATAAGTATGTTAAGTAGCTTATTATGGCAGTAATTTTTAACAATTTCAATTAATATAAACTGTTTCAAAGATTTTAATTAATATAACATTTTCGTATTATGGATTTCGATATTTGCATATTTAAAAGTTCATAAAGAATATTCTCTAATTTTTCGGAATTTCAGTCTAAACTCTTAAGAATAAAAATTGAACTAGTCTTGGAAAAAAGTAGCTCAATTTTCAATCTTTAAAAATGAGATTTTCTTCAGTGAGATTCACTCTAAAAGTTTTATAGAGATAGTTATTATAAAATACATAGTTATTATAAAAAATGAATATTAAATAATATTCATACAAACAATATTCTATCACAAATCACATTTTTTTGTCACTGAAGTGTAAAAATATCTCAGATGATTGTTTTCATAATCAGAATATATATACATTTAACGAGAAAATTTTCTTTTAATAAATTTTCTTTTTATCTATTGGCTATGAATAACCATTGTTGAAGTTTCAATCGGATAATCAAATTGGAATCTAACGAATTCTTTGCCTTTCTATAACAGAATTAGGAGTAAGTTCAGGAGCATTTAGCTTGGACAAATATTCAGAGGAATTCAGAGGAGAATATAGACATCGAGAGAGAAGTTTGTACGTGCTTCGTAATTTACGAATTTGAAGGAGAATCATCAAGCAAATAAAAGCTTAAAGAGATAGATTAATAATAATAGATCGATGTATTAAAAAAAGATTTATATATTTAAAAAAAATTTAATTGATAACAAAAAACGAATGTGAATATTCTTGATAAGATAATTCATGTACGCAATCAGTACTAAAAATGATGAAAAAAGAAAGAGATAAAGAAAAAGTTAATTTAATAATTAATCTAAAAGTAATTTCAAGAAAGTATCAAACAAATGTCAGTATGTGTAAAAAAAAATAAATTTCTAAATTTAATTAGACTTCCTAATCAAAATAAATGGCATCGCAGCTTGCAGTTAGAAATTGTCTTGTTACTATTAAGAGATCGTAAATCAATCAGAAGCATTTCTCTGCTATCTTTCCGGCACTTATTGACACTGGTTGTACATGTATTGGTCTCGGGGTCAGGTTCAAGAACGAGGTAGTCGAGAGGCGAAGTCTCACGGCTGACTCGTAGAGTACGATAGTGAGAGAGCGAACTGCCGTGGCGAATGCCACGATAAAATTAGATACACTATATTCAGTTACATGCACGCACGCCGAAAGTGTAAAACGGTCGTTGTCGGCCAAATGTGCCTCTCGCTCTTATCTCGCGAAATAACGACCGGGTGCTTCATATGACACACGAAATAAAAAAAAATCAAACGAAAACGTGAATCTGAAAGCGAGAGTTTGAAACAGGAGGGAATAACGAAATTTAATTTCGCTCAAACCGCGCTTGTGCCGGCTGATTGCGTTTTAATGAACGTCGTAATTTATAACAGGTATATTCCTTTATATATGTAATTTCAAATTTAGAAATTTATGAGTATGTAAAACAGAGATAGAATTTATCGTAATTTTGTCCGGGCGTATTATATTATATGGCAGTTTTCCGACATACACCCTCTATCTAGCTTGTCTGTAAACGTTAATTAACGTAGTCATGTATTAGGGTCGCAGATAATTATCATCGTACAAGCCACTTCATAAATTATGCAGCCGTGACGCATCCGAGCTCTCAATTCTTTGAGTAGCTGGCTAAAAAACCTCATTTATGTTCTTGTCTTATGAGTAGGAGTATACTATTAAAATACCTTCCATATCCTTAATCTCATTTACTGCATATTATAAATTTAAAAAAAAAATGTTATGCCTACACTGCGAAAAATAAAATAAAATTTTAATTTTAATTTGAAGACGTTT
>Ga0157363_1001232_pt1 | contig 21140 bp, 16 predicted proteins | sample AttsexASBM1_FD_111477 | JGI IMG/M metagenome (GOLD analysis project Ga0157363, IMG submission 111477) | Fungus gardens microbial communities from leaf cutter ant in Ribeirão Preto, State of São Paulo, Brazil - Atta sexdens ASBM1 | ecosystem: Host-associated > Fungi > Mycelium > Unclassified ... | reverse complement strand
ACACACACACACACACACACACACACACACACACACACACACACACACACACACACACACACACACACACACACACACACACACACACACACACACAGATATACACACACATACAGGATATACACAAAGTTCCTTTAATATCTTAAAAAGGAAGCATTTCCGAGAAAAACTTTTTTGTAAAACTTGTATTTTCCGAGATATTCAGATATTCCGATATTTTTGCCTCACCCTACATGTGTAGTGCTTATTATACAGTTGATTATTGAACCTGGCATATATTCTTACCTATCGTCAAGAGATAAACGTTTCGGAGAGCTTGTAGATGACTCATCTATACAAGGAGGATAAGTCAAATTATTTTCTGTATAATAATATTCATTTCCACCTTCATTTGAGTATTGGAAGTTTGTAACAGTTGCATCCATACTGTTATTAATACCCATTTCAGAATCTAAAATGCTCGATCCTGGCATAATCCCCGACTGTATAATAGTCTCTATACGCCTACCCCTTTCGCCAGAAGCGCTAAACTTTTTGTTTTCGTCATCGTCCTTCCTTTCCCTTCCTATTTCGTTTAGCCTATCACTTCCAGGTGAAGGAGATCTACATTTAAAATTGACAAATTTAAATAAATGAGAGATATAAGTAAATTAAATCAAATGTTACCTGGAAGACCGTAATTCAGACATTCTGAATAAATGTTCCGGGCTTCTTACTCTTGACGTAGAAACAGATTTCACTCTCGACCTCTCGAACGGAGATCTACTCCTCGATCTCGATTGCGATCTCATCCTTAATCTTGATCTCGATGTTGATCTAGAACGTGATCCTGATCGCGATCGAGATCGAGATCTTAGTGGTGACCAAGAGCGAGATCTAGATTTTCGTCGAAATCGTTCTTGACGTAGAGGCGAATACCTTGATCGTTGTTGTGTTCGATTTCGTATTCTGTGTTCTGGATGATGATTCAAATCTGAAGGGTCTATGTCCTTCTCCCATTGCCGTTCCCTTTTTACATTAGATCTGTTTGAAATGAATAAAAAATGTTAGTTAAGTGCTTGGATTGTATAATATATATTTGTATAAATAAAATTATACACATAATATTTACGTTGAAAACCAAAAAGAATGTTTTATCAACGTTATATTTCGTAGAATCTATTTAATATATACAGAAATCTATAAATACCTTCTTCTGTATTTTGGCAGCAATTGAGGTGAAGATTGTATCATATCTCTTTCCAGACTTCCCTCTCTATAATACGATCGATCATCATATTCAAGAGGCAAATCCTGTCCAACAGTGTATGAATCCATGGATTCGTTACTATCTCGTAAAATATTGTTGCTTTCATATTGCCAATGATCTAATTCTTCTATGTGAAACCTAAATAATATTATTATAAGTTAATTATTTATAATAAATTTATAGTAAATTTATTATATATATATTCATATATCAATTTCATTGCAAATAAAATAATAGTAAAGAATATAGTTCAAAACTCTATAAGTCCTTTTGTCATCGTCACAACAAATTATTAGCAAATGCAGGTACATGAAAAATTCAGACACATAAATATAAAAGTCAAATGAACATGTTATACCTATTATCTCTATATTTTTCAGACTCCATTGTTCTTTCCCTCAAAATCTCTAATGGATCATACAATCTAGTATCTTTCTCATCTCTATCTGTATTGTCATGTCTTCTCCTACTCCAATCATTACGATTGCTTTTAGAAGATACAATGCCATGCTTTTTAAAGTTATCTGTAGATAGATTAACATTTAAATATCTAACGATATAAAATAAAACTATTTATTTAAAGAATAATATTTTTTTACCTTCGTTGTAACCGAAACGTAATGGCGATCGTGTATATCTTTCTTTTCTTTCATCCGTTCTCGATTTACATAATCGCTCATCGTCGTATCTTTCTCTTTTTTTATCTTTGTCTCGCGTACTGATAGTAGCATCGTCTTTCCTCTTTGGACTTTTACTACGGCTTCTGCTCCAGCTATGACCAGGACTTCTACTTCCGCTTCCTTGGCGTTCCCATGAAACATAGGGACTTCGGCTCTTTTTTCTCCTTCCTCGTCCCGAAGGGCTAAACCTTCTCCTATCTGCAAAATCTGTTTTGGAATTTCTAGTATCCCTTCTATCAGACTTCTCTATATCGTCAGATGTCCTTTCAGATTTCTTTTCCTTCTTGTCCTTATCATGCGAATATCGTTTTTCACTTTCTTTTTTGCTAGGACTTCTCTTTCTGCGTTCCCGGATAGGAGATCGTATATTCGATGAAACATTAGTTTCATTTAGATTACGATTAGTCTTATATCTCTTTGCATCATCATTTTTGCTTTCTCTGTCATAGTTCTCAGATTGTTCAGATCGAACAGAGACCGCTTTTTCTGATGTTGGAGATCTCGATCGTCGTATCGCTATTACTGATGCTTTGGAAACCACAGAAAATTCAGTTGCATCTAATAATGCGTTATCAATTCTGCTATTACTCGCTACTATATCTCTATTACTATATTTCTGTTCAAAATGATCTATCTGTTCTTGGTTCGGATATTCTTTGAAGTCATTCTTCAATGCATGTGATTCTAATAACTTTTTTTGTATTGTCAATAGAGCTGCTGCATGTTGAGCAGGATCCTGTAATGGTGTTTCCAAAATACGTTTCGATTTTACCTGTTCATTAGTCCGACGAATCAAGAGCTGTTTAGGGATGAGTTTAAGCGCGTTCTTTCCTTCATTCATTTCATCATCTTTCGTTGCTGAGTTCACATTGAAATTTGCAGCATGCTGCACACATGACTTCTCTTCTCCATACTCTGCAAAAATATCTATATGTCTAGAGGTATGTGTTTTTAAGCACGGTTCATTTATTGAAATGTCGTCAAATAAATTATCAGTGGCTTTAATGTCAAAGTTATGAGCAGAATCTCTATCCTCCAATTGTATTTTGTTCAAAATACTTTCTGCCTTTTCACTTGATGTATGTTTAGTATCACGTTTTATTAATTGTAAAGGTATTCCAGACATGGGAATTGATAATTCGTCTGCTGTAATTAACATCTCCTTCTTTCTTTTTTCACGAAGCAGAGAATGACAAGAACTGCTCTCATTAGACAATTCTACATCCTACAAACAAAAGAAATAGTTATTTAAATGAGAAATCTACAGGTATACTGGATACATATATTTGTTTATTTAAATAAGTATTAAATAAGGGATATATTTATAGATCCTTTTTAATATTTAAATAAGGAATCTACATGTACACATTCTTAATATTTTCTAAATTTTTTTATAAATAGATAAAAATACCTACCTGAGACTTTTGAGAAAGTGCTGGGGAACTAGGACTATATAGTTTTATTGAATAGGTATTCTCTTTAAATTTTACATCGGTTTCCGAAATTTCTTTAAATTGATCTCTAGTTTGATGCTCCTTAATGGATGTAAGCTGTTCTTCATTTGTTTTCGCAAGAATTGATTGTTTTATTGATGCATCATTCTTTGCTTGTATAGGTCTGACCACTTCATCTGACGCCCATGATCTTTCCAACGATTCTCTACTTTGTAATTTTCTATGATAGAAATCTATCAGATCTGATTTACTAGAGTTTTCTGAATAATCCACGGAACAAAGTTCTCCTTTTTTTGTTGTTTCAAATTCTTGTCCTTCACACTTGTCAATCTTGGACCATTCGACATATTCTTCCTCCCATATATCTTTAGCTTCCAATTTTTCTTCAGACTGAGAACCTATGTCCCAACGGCTTTTTTTAATTCGTTTATCTGACTTCACAATTAATTTATTCGCGTCTTCTTTGATATCTTTATTTTCATCTGTTTTAGCCCATTCTTTCTGTATCGCGACAATATCGTTAACTTTACAAACTTGTATTTTTTCGGTAGTCTCATGAAATAGAGGTTTTTCTTCTATATCCCAATCATTCGTTTTACTCTTTTGTTCCAGGAGCATCATTTCTTCTCTTTCACCTTCTTCTTGCTCCTCCTCCCATATTCTTATTGCATATAGACGTTCTTGCTTCTTTTTCATTTCTCTTATACTTTCCTTTTCTACTGCAATGTAGGTATCTGTTTTTTTATCATACTTAACTTCTTTCTCTGTTTTTTTTAATGAACCTTGGCTATTTTTTCGTTTACTCATAATTAGATCTGATATTGCTTCTAAACTATCCACTTCCCACTCATCTGCCAAAAGTTGTTTTTGATGTACCTCTTTTTCAAGTTGTGTCAAAGATGGCACATTTAATGTATCAAAATCTGTTTCTCCCCATTTCTCCTTTTTCTGCTTTCCTAATTTTTTCAAATACTTAGTTTCATTTTGTATCCGTTGAGTAATACGCTCACTTTCCCGTTCCCAGTTTGCAAGAAACTCACCGCTACTTTTAATATCTTTTTCTTTTCTTTTCTTTCTCTTTGCTTCAATTTCCTCATCTAATCTTGCTTTTCCTTCATGAATCCTTTCTTCATTGTCTTTAGATGATCTATCTTTGTCTTGCTCAATATTGTCTCGACTATACTTCCTTTTTCTTCGATATTTATTTTTCTCTAAGCCATCCATTTTTTCCAATTCTTCACTGCGGTCTTGACTTGAGGTTTCACCATCATTTTGTTGCTTTGTCACAGAATCCATTTCCCATTGCTCCATGAAACTTTCGTCAGATTTACTTTCTTTTCTTTCCTTTCTCTGGTTCAAACATTCATTGTCACGTACACTTATATCAACAATATTTTTTTTCGTTGATATAACTTGATCAATCCTCTTTTTGTCTTCATCTATTGCTTCTTCTTTAATCTTCCTTGTTGGAGTTACTGAATGCAATATCTTTGCAATATCTTTTCCATCTGATGAAGCTATTACAGGTGACTTCGATATTATCTCTCTTATATCTCCATTATTAATAGATTTGGTTTCCATCATTTTCTTTTTCCTTTTTTTCTTTTTTGTATATTCATCTAAATCACTACTATTGGAATCCGTGCTCATCTTCCTCCTTCGCTTCTTTTTTATTCGCGCAATGCGTTTCACCTTTTTTCTTTTTTTTCCAATTTTCTTCTTCTTTCGCTTTCTTTTTCTTCTTTCTTCCGAACTACTAGAGTCGCTACTGCTAGTACTATCCGTACTATCAGAATCGGAAGAAGATGAATTACTTAGTACTTTCCGTTTGCGTTTCCTTTTTTTCTTTTGCTTTTCTGAATCTGAAGAAGTAATACTACTAGATGAATCACTACTAGATGTCATTTTCTTTTTTTTCTTTTTTACTTCTCTAGATTCAGTATTCTCATCACTTAACCGTTCAACTTTTATCCTAACGTTCTCCCAATCACTTGGAATTGACTTGGAATCCTGAGATTCATCATTTTCATTCATATGTTCAATTTGTATATTATTTTCATTAACTTGTATTTGACAGTCTGTTGACATAGTAGACTCCTCACATTCTGTACTCTTCGTCGATTCTTCTAGAGTTTCCAGATTATTCTTTTTTTCAAATTTCTCCTTCAATGGTATTTCTATATTATTATCTTCAGCTAAATTAGACTCTATATTGAATTCATGATAACTATGCGGAGAAGTAGATTTAACAGGGTGTTTTTTGGGAGAATATTTTTTAGTCACATCAGTTGCAGTGCATACCATCTTCATAAATTGTTCATATTCTGAAGCTAGTTTTTCATTTCCAGCAGGCTGTAGCAAAGAAGACGAAGAAGATTCATTAATCGATATGTTTTCGATGATCTTTTCGTTAGATTTATTATCTTCTTTACTGCCTTCAACACTGTTATTAATTTTGTCTTCATCCGTTATACTAGACGTTGTGGAACATCTCTCTTCTTTTAAAACAGAAGATGACTTATTATTATCTCAATGATTTTAACATCCACGTTATATGTATTATCGTTATTGTTAAAAATCACTTACGTTGATTTACGGAAACATGCAATTTATTTACTGATTCTTCGATTTCTTCTTTTGCTATATTAATAGACGATATTTCCTCATCTTCACTATCCCATTTTGACTTAGGAAACTGTATAGTCATCTGCCAGCTGGCATCTTTATGATAGTCAGTTGTATTTATTTGTTGATACCAATTACGCTCTTGCTGCATTGTGTCTTCTGTATCAATCCTGCAATTACAAAGATTTAGATAGATAAAGATTTGGACACAAAAGGTATTACGATATACCGTGGTAAAGACGCTTCACAAATATCTTGTATCTTCTCACGACGTTCAGGAGTGACGACCTGTAGAAGTTGCGAAATATTTAACAAAAGAGAAATGCGTGGATTTTCACAATACAATAATTGAAGTCCCCTTGCTCGTTTTGTCAGCTTAATTGATTCAGGTGGATATTTTTTGGGTCCATTAAGTCCCTCAGCTATCAATGATTGACGTTTTAAACGATGATTATTTAACATTAACATTTGTTCAAAATAACGTGCATAATCTTGCGTTGTTCTAAAACATATCATACACAAACACGCTTAATATATATAGATATACGAGGATCGTTTGAAAAATTTTGAGCTTTAACATGGAGATAGCATTACTTCATTTTGGTACTACAATCGTACATGCTTTGAAAGATACCTATGAAAATTGTAGTCAATGGCTGTGTTCAGCAGAATGTTTATTTTGCAATTGTGGACACTCAGAGTACATTTCGGAATTCACTGCCAGTGCTGAAAATCTATATATATATATATAGTGCATGTAACATATACTGTAGTTTCAATACTGGCAGTGAATATCGGAACGAGGAGAATCAGTTGTTTGACAGTCATTTGTGTCGATGTCAGTGTTTTTGTAAAAATGGAAAAAATTGAATATCAACAATCGCCATAACAAATATTTACGAATTGCGGTTCGAATTAATTAACTATCCATCGTATTCATCAGATCTGATTCCCAACGATTTTTTCCTGTTTCCTAGACTCAAAGTTAGGCTCGAAGGACACAGATTTTCACCAAACGAAAACACTGACATCGATTAGCACAAATGACTCTCAAAAACAACTAAGCATCAAAAATGGCTACAATTTTCACAGATATCTTGCAAAACGTATGATTATAGTAAAAAATGGATTTTGATAATGCCATTTTCATGTTGTAGCTCAGAAGTTTTCAAATGACCCTCGTATAAATATAAAAATAATCGACATAAATATAAAAGCTATAGGAATTAATGCTGGTTATAAACATGCATGAATTTTAATAAATTAATACAAAAATTGGAACGTTTCAACTTTTTCAACAAAATTTCAATGTGTGATGAAAAATTTTTGACAAGAAATTTGAAGATATTGATTTGTAATGTTTCGAATTAGCGGCGTTACGTTTAAGAGGTATAAGCTAAAGATAACTCAAAGTTAAGTTGAAACGTTTCAATTTTTGTATTAATTTATTATTAAAATTATCACGCATGTTTATAATCAATGTTGATTCCTATAGCCGTCACACATTTATATTTATTATTTTTATATTAATAAAAAAAGTCTTTAACGATTAGGTTAATTTAATTTGATTATATATATAAAATCTCAAACTTTATTTAAAAAGTAAATTTAACATTATATATGCATTAAATTTCTTTTGTAAATTTATTTATGTGCTCCGACAACTGTATGCACTTCATATGTATTATATATATATTTATTTATTAATTTATTTATTTGCCGTTTTTTAATTATTTCCCAAACTTTACTTGAAAAATTGTTACAAACATATACCTGATTTTTATAGATCGTTCTGAATTATTACGTCTTCTAAAATGAATGATGTCATCGAGAGTTAAACCAGATTTTCGTAGTTCTGCCCATGAGTTACTTTTCAATAATACTTTTTCTTTCCATTTGTCTTTGTCTTTTTCTTTTTTATCTTTGCTTTCTACTTCCATTTCTGACATATCATTTTGTCTTTCTTTTATACTTTCTTTCTTATTTTTTATTGCTTCAATTTTTTCTTTTGTCTCTTCTTCTTTTTCTTTTACAGTTTCTTTTTTATCCTTTCCTTCTTTCTTGTCACGATTTGTATCTGTTTTGCTATTACTTCGTTTATCTTTGTCGTTTTTCTTTTTCTTATCTTTCTTATGCTTTCCTCTATTCTGAGATGATTTTTGTGTAAAACGTTCTATACTTTCATTTCGATTTTTCATATCCTGATTTGAACTATCTTTATTAATTTTGTCATGCTGTCGAGACCTTATAAAAATAATTATTTTTATTTAATATTTACCAGAGTATAAAAAATAATGGAACAAATATATTTTACATATATATAAAAATTAGAAAAGAATATATATTAATATAAAAAATATTACCTTTCTGAATATTTTCGATCCACTGATCTACTTTTACGATCATTATTCATTTCTTCATATTTTCTTCTTTCTTTTGTATGTTTTTTACTTTCGAGTAAACTAGATATATTTTTGCCGGTATGATTTTCGTCTTCCATACTTGCTACAAAAAAGATTTTATCATTAAATGTTTGATTTATAATCAATGATTTATAATAAATGTATGAAAATAATACCTGCAGCCATAGCTTCTGCGAGTAACATTTTACTTTTAGATTCCTCTCTTCGAATTTCTTCAATAGCCAGAATTTTTTCCTCTATAAAATTATAGATTGTAATCCAGTTAGAAATAGAATTATAAATCTTATCATCTTCAAATTATTGATTTTATTTGGATAAGAACATTCGTTGATAAAAAAAGGATTTAAATACTTATTTCTATAAATTTTAAGAATTAGACATACAAATCTATAAGAATCAACTATTTTGTCTTTAACATTTTTGGAAATTGCAATTTTGAAATTGATATAATGTTAAGTAAAAAAGTTACAAGTGCAAACTAAACAATAATATGGTATTAACTGAATGCTTAAAAATTATGTAATACATACATACATGAAAATTTCTTTTTCTGTTTAGAAGACTATATTATAATTTAGTAGCCTATATTATAAAATAAGTTTATTTATTAATTCTTATTTGAGTTAATTTTGTAATATAAATAAGGATAAAACTGTAATGCACGCAATACTGAATAAAATTACATATAATTTATATATGGATATTGGAAAAACAAAATATTAAAGAAATTTAATGCCTTATTCTGCAAAAAGAATAATTCATAAAAATAATTAAAAAGTGTGATTGATCAATATAATAATTTAAATAACAATCAATAATATAAATCAATAATATGTACAAATTATATGCACTGATTGTATTATAAATTGTTATTTTTATTTAATTAAAAAGAATGACACTTAAATAATAAGAATTATACTTGATTATTTCTTTAAAAGATCAAAGCAACATTCAATATTATATTCTATGCATAATATAAATTTATAAATATCAACAACTTAATTAAACTATTTTAAATAAAATTAAACATTTATATTTCCACATTCATTTTATTGAAAAATTAATGTAAAATATTCGTAACAAATATTAATTCACAACACTGCAAACACAATTTGCAATTTAAAAAAAATCATAATTAAAAAATTGAATGTGTTCAACTTTTGTAATTTCGTAATAAATATAACTTTTCTCTTATTTAAGTATGCAAATTTTTTACTTACTACGAAACTAACTTGAAGTAAAATCAATTTCAAATTTGTCAAATATATAATAATTGCAGTTTACAATTACATACAGTTATATGCAGCGAATACAATTATTTAAAGATAATTAAAGATAATTAATTAGAGATAAAATATATCACCTGTCTTTTTTCTTGATTTATTTATATCATCCTGAATAGTTTTATCTTTTGTCTTTAAAGTTCCAGTAGAATGCTGAGACATGTTTGGCTTAACCTGAGATTTAGGCAATGCTTTAAATTGATTAGCAAACGCCATTAATCGTTTTTTTGCTTGGACTTTTCCAAGTACTGGTTTCACTGTCTTTGGACTCTCCAATCTAGATGTATCACCATCGCTTGTTTGACCTTTAGTACTATCTGGGGTTTCTGGCATTTGTATGTCCAATAAGGAAATAGAGATATCTGGAGTTGGTTCTTCCGGAATATAAGTATCTTTTGATTGAGAAACATCTGTGCCATTTTTTTCTATCACATAAAATAGTCATTTATTGAAGAATTAAATTTAACACAATCCTGTAATGACAAAAAAGAATAAAACATGTTTTCTACCTGAAAGAGATGATATCCTTTCTTCTTCTGCCATTGGTAGTTTTGATATCTGCCAAAATTTTAGTTATCTAAAATCATATTCATACTTAAAAATTATATAAACACAATAAAAAATAATAATAATATTATAAAAAATTACATCCAACAGTAAAATTTTATGCTATTCCGAAATGTTACAAAGATTAAAAACAATATCAAAAAACATGATTTTAAAACAAGAGAACTATATAAATATATAATATAGATTGTAGAACATCTAAATAGGCAAGATACATACAATCATACCATATAATTAAATTATTTACTTACTACATAAAACAAATAAAACTTATTTCTTTGTAATTATGAAGAACAACTATAGAAAAGCAATTATAGAAAAATTATAAATGTTAAAAAAGCTAGAAAGCGTTCACGATATATATTTAACACGAATCTGTTTGTATAAATCTAATGTACAAGTAGCAAATATGAATAATTGATTATATAAAAAAAAATATAACAAGAGGATGTGTGTAATTTCTTATCGTTGACTGATATGACATTTACTGTGGTGTGCAATTTAAATTACTAATATTCGTGATAAAACTGGCGATATCAATATTAATGCATTTTGTAAATTAAAATACAAACACACAGTCGTCGCATAAACGTATCTCATCCGTACAATTCCTATTTCTATTAAAGTCAAACGAAACTAGTATGTGAAATACAGCGGACATGTTGTTCTCTCAAATCATAACCATGGTATGAGAATATATTAAGGCCTAGTTTACAATGTGCACTCATTAGATACATCCAGAAGCATGACCACTCATTGGCTGCGTTCAGCGAACTCAAGAGTTGAGTGAACGCTCGTTGCTATTGATATATTTTTTTAGATCTAAAATGCTGATTGGATGATCTAAAAGAATATATCAATAGCAACTCACTCAACTCGCTCACTCAACTGTTGAGAATGTGTTCCAATATTCACTGCCAGTGAAAATCAATACATATAATGCGCGTAACGTATATTGTATTTCAGCACTAAGGCTCTATTCTTGAAAAGAAAAGATACAACCACAATAGAAGAAATAAGGAATTAGAAATAAAGAATAAAGATTTCAACCTATCAGAAATCGGATACACCAGAATACACGGTTTTTAATAAGTTGGTATCGTTATTCCTTATTCCTTCTATTGTGACTGCACCAACATATACGAAAGTCTAGGGAAATACTATAATATACATAACATATTCCTAGACTTTCATATATGTTTTTTTTCAAGAATAGAGCGCCTGAAAGTGAATATCGAAACGCACTCTAAGTCCGCTGAACGCAATCATTGATATATTTTTCCAGATCTAAAATGCTAATTGGATGATTTAAAATACATCAATAATCGTGAGTACTCACTCAACTGTTGAGTGCAGCTGAACGCAGCTAATGCATTTTTGATTGGTCAGTTAATAAATTTCTTTCTTCCGATTGGTCAATCAAAAATTTCAAAGCATTTGTAGCATGGAGTGAACCGCACCTTACATCACGTCGTTTTTGATATGTGCTATGGACTTAAGGACACAGAAAAACATGCATCGTGTGTTGCGAGCTTAAAATATAAAACGCCATGGCCCGTTTGGGTTAAGTGATTCGAACTGCTTTCTTTATATTGAGCCGGAAATTCAAACAGGGAATTTATAGAAGAACAAGAAGAAACGATTCGAATTTCGAAATAGCATTGAAGTTATTATTTATTCCTTTTCTTACAAGAAGAAATTAATTTATTGTATTTATCGCAAAATCAGATAGACGCGCACTTACATATACAAAAATATTTCTGTTTCGTCAACAACTAACTTGCAGATATGGATGATAAACTTCGGCAAATGGAAGATGAGATGAATAGGTATGATGAATTACTTTATCTCTTGGATTTTGTTAGGCAATTTAATTTGTTATAATATCGGAATTACATGTAGGGATACATTTATAATATGCAGAATATATATTCAAACGCGGTTCTCATCCTAACCTTTGTTTTTCCTGCATTCTCTAAATGTATTTTGCATATAACTATGATGTAGTAATATAACAAATTATACAATAATGTATTTGGAGAAAATAAGGAGTAGTATGCGATTAAAAGTTTTATTGTGTTATTTATTTCAGTTTTATTTTATTAAATATAAATTTCAGATTCGAAGCTGAGATTGGAGGACAACTTGTAACGCCAATTGTAAGACCAGTGATCGGTGCAAACACATACAATCAGGTTGCCAGACAATTGGAACAACATGAACTTACTACGCCAGTAGTTGCAGCAGCTGCAGCAGCAACATTAGCGTTTCCTCCAATGATTGGGTTTCCACCACCACCACCACCTCCACCTCCTCCTCCACCACCACCAATGTTAATTCCGCAGCAAGTAACGAGACAAGGTAAGATTAATATTTTTTGAGTCATGTCTAAAAATAATACAAGAGAATATTTTGCTCTATAAGTTGGTAATTTTTACAGGTTCAGTTCCTATTACAACATATTCTTCACCTGCACAAATAAGTAATCCATATATGTCAAATATAGTGGATCCATGTTTAAGCGCAACACCAAAAACATATGATTCTGCGTCAACACCAATGATCCATCCAGAAATTATTGAACAAATTATTAATACAAAGATTCCTGAAGATGAGGGTAAAAAGAAGCCAAAGGTTAAAGGTGTCAGTACAGCGGCTGAGTTAGCTATCAGTCAAGGAAAAGCAAGCTCTATTATGGCTAACGCTAGCGCAGAAGAGAGTCATCCCAAAGGTAAAGGGAAGAAAAACAAAAAAATTATAAGGACTGCTGGTGGCCAAACCTGGGAAGATCCCTCTTTATTAGAATGGGACGAAGGTAATGAATATGTTTATCTAAATGATATAATTAAGTTTCTCTTGTAAAAAAAATTATATAACAGTATTCTGTATATTGTCTAGATGATTTTAGGATATTTTGCGGAGATTTGGGGAATGACGTTACTGATGAAATGCTGGTGAGGGTATTTGGAAAATATCCCAGTTTTCAAAAGGCAAAAGTGGTTAGAGATAAACGGACAAATAAAACCAAAGGCTTCGGATTTGTGTCCTTTAAAGATCCACAAGATTTTATCAAGGCAATGAAGGAAATGAATGGTGAGTCAAATATTTATTTTTTTATAATAAATGTAAAACAGAAAATATTTCGATTATAACATGGATATTTTTTATAGTTTTATTCTTGGAATATTATTGTTTATGTAATATATTTTAAAACTTAATGTAATATATTTTAAATTTAAGAACATTTAATATGTGAAAATTATATGTTAAAGAAAATATTGCATGAAGAAATAAGTTACAATTTTAAGTATCAGAATGCATTACATACAGTTGCAATAGAACTTGACAATTGTTCTGCATTCAATGGCTATTTGTATCACACGAAAATTAATTTCTTTTTCTCTTATTTTTTTTCATGTGATTGTCTATCATCCTCAATATCATATGTCATTATTTTTATTTTCCAAAAGAACCCCAGCCGTATGATATAAATAGCTGTGGTATAGTCCAATATTGTTTCCTTGGTTGTGTGGTAGATTGACTATTTCGTGAACCAACGCGCAAGTTCGGATGTTCTACGAAAGGCGTCAAACTCTCGGTTGTTGCACCCGATTCTTGTCGTTGAGTCGCTATATTAATACATTAATATATTACTTATAAATATATTATAAAACTCTGTTCCTTTTTTCTACATTAATATTACATTAATACTTACTCGATGTTGCAACAGCATGATTCGATCGCGAATTCATGTACAAAACAGAGAAAGGCATGCCACCGGCACCCCAATTACGAGATGCGAATACATCTTTCTTCGTAATTTTAATGGGCATCTGTTTGTTTGTTGACAAAGATGCTCGAATCTCCCGTCCCGACTCTTCTAACGTATTATCTTTCCATGGTCGCAACATAAATTCGGATACGGGGCTTGCTACGTGACGTCGAGATTGCAATCTATCAGACACAAGAAAATAAATATTCAAAGATTAATTACAAATAACGTCTCCACTCATATCAATTATTAGTAGCATATTGTATCCCTCTTGATACTGTACAACTTCAGTAAATATATTATTTTATATCTCTAAAAATAGCGGAGATATTTTAAGTGGACAGAGTTACTGTCCATCCTATATAATACATTCACATATATCGTGCTCTCTGAGATATATCATGTGTTATCTTTGTTTAATATTTGTATGATATATCACTTTAATTTTTTATATGTATATATCAAATTGAAATTTTTTTTTATAGAATTATCATAGAAAAGTCAAGAATCAAATTCTGCAAACCATTTGGATATGATTTGTAGAATTGGATATGTATATAAATTCATAAATGCACTGTATATTTGTGTGAAATACTTAAGCACTAAGATCCATTTTTGACCGAAAATAAAATTTTTGTTCTTAATTGATTTATTCTCGTCGATCTAATACAAATTATAATTGTTAAATTATCTATCCATCCTCCATTGACTTTTTTGAAAAATCGACTATACCAATCGATAGAGCTTGTAGAGAAATGCATTCTGAACTCATGATTTTGACACCGATTTTTACAAAGCTAACCGTTCGTAAAAACCACTATACACTAAATCAGAGAATGCAAGAATAAAAAACAGACCTATTAGGAGACAAGTACGTACATTGCGCATGTGTATACCTTGAGATATCGCTATTTTCTTTTAGTATGACATTGCCATCGTATGTTTCCAATATCGGTAACCATTCCCAGCATTGTCCGTCAGAAGAGCATGCTGCCTTGATTACAGGTGCGAAAACATTTTGTCTCCAAATGTCCTTTGTGTCTAACAGCGGTGCCGCACTGGTCATTGCCCACAATATGTTGAGTATCAATACTCGGAGCAGTTTAGAAACTGTTTCCATTTTAATTTCGTATTCACAAAAAGCTCTAAAAAAAGAAAGAAATTGGAATACACTTGAATCTAAGTAAGACATAGACTTTATAAGTAATTATTTATAAAATATCACGTGTTTAAATTGTATTATTACAATCGACTTTATATAAAATTGATAGCGTAAGAATTCGATAAATAAATTTATCCGTAATTCTTATTTTTTTTATTTATTATTTATTATTTTTTATTGTTTTTTAATTTATTATTTTTTTGCTTATGAGCGGTACAGTATTTGAAAGTGAAATAATGGCGTTTAGTCTTATTAAAATAAATTTAGTTGCATCTATTTACTCATACTAGAGATTTTTGTTCATACAAGTAAAAAAATGAATATAAATTCAGATAGAAATACATATTAGACACTAATTGTAAAATTCAATTTTAATCGAATAACTCTTTTTAGTTAGACATAATAAAAATTGCAAATAAATTTTTGCAAATAAATTATTTACAGTTTTTAAGATGCTTGTGCACACTAAAAATTATTAATTCGTTTGTCAATTTAATAAAGTAGGGCAAAGCTATTTCGTCTTTTAACTTCAGTTTTTTAACTTCAAAAATTTACGATAGCAAACAATATTTGCAATTACGTGCTTATAATTATATCATATAATCATGATTGTTTTTTAAGAGCACAAGTGCAACCTTTAAATAATCAACATGTGCTGTTCAGAAATATAGACATTATTGCGAAAAATAGACGAAAAAGCTCTACCCTATGTGATATTACTATTTTAATTCTATTCATGATTGCGTTTCAAGACTGAAAGAAATATCAGCATACGGTAAAATTCGATACATATAAATTCACATAAATTCACTATGAAGTATTTAAGCACTAAGCACTTTCGCTTCGAAAATAAAATTATTTGTTTTAATTGATTTATTCTCGTCGATCTAAACGAATTATAATTGTTAAAAATTGTTTTGCTCGCTTTAGAAATAGATTAGAAATAGATATTGTTGTTCTGTACGATATCTTTAAGTATTTTGTTTCTATTCTCAACATTCTGAAATACGATGACAAACATATCATCGAGGAATGTCGTCCCCCTTTTCTCATAACATTGGAATAGTTTTAGCGGTGTATTGTAACATCATTCATAGGAATTCGCTTCGAAATGAGTATTTACAGGTAGAAATAATATTAAGGAGTGTTGAAATGCAAAAAGTCTTCTACTATCGTGTGCCCCGCGTGCTTTTGATGCATTACGAATAAGCGAAAGCTCGCTGGTCCATTTGTCACTTGGCGAACATTAATCGTCACCACAATAGTGATTTTGTCGACAGGCGAGTATGCTGTTTACGTTCTTGTCCCATGAAATTTCTACAACGGTGATACTATTTATATAACGTTCCTTCTAATTTTAGCACTCACATATTTATGTGTATCACATACATATTCACGCACACCCATACGATGCAGCGTAACAAGTTAAACAAGATTGTGGAGGAAAAAAACATTATTTCTTCACGTTATGCTCAGGCGAAGTAAAAAAAATCAAGGGGTATGCGAGACATTTGGACAAGCAACTGATGCTTTTGCGAAAATAATGAAAATACATGACTGCAATGAGATACATGATGTGATTCCATTTCGACGCTCCATATAGATGTTTCTAATAACATGAAACTACTGTCAAAATTCTGCATTGATATCAAAATTATAATAATCGTCGTAAAAATCAGCACAGAGGAAAAGGATACATCCGCGAAAGGATATGTTGAGTTGGTATCACATTTTATAAAAAGGTTCTTCGATCCGTATTCTACCTTATCAGTTAATTTTAAAAAATCTGATTTTTAGAAGAGAACACATACCTTTGGAATACGCCACTATCGTTCGTTCGTTCGTTCGATTTACGCTTTCTCGGCATACACTCTCGGAGTAAAGACGGGGTGGTTTCGCGGCTCAGATGCAAAACCGCACGATTGTACGGTTTGCCGGTTATCCGTTGGGGTGGATGCGAACTAAGTGCGTCAGGAGGCTGAGTGTTCACGCTACTCATTCAGCAACCCCTACCTTCTACTACAAATTCTCGTAATACCCCACTCTCTTTAGCGACAGCCAATCAAAAATCTCGGAACAGGCTGTATGATCCGGTTATTCGCAGTTTCTTTTATTTTTTTCTTTCTTTACTTACTCTATTTCTCATTGTCGTCATTGCTATTATCATTTTATTTTATTTTATTTTATTTTTTTTTTGAATAGATTTCTCTAACAATTCAAGTGAAAATTACTTTGGAAATACAAGTCAGAAAGTATTTAAATGTAGTAATTATATTGCTTTACGTAAAATGTCGTCAGTATTTTTAAATATTGTTTCAAGAAACGTAAAGAAACAACTTGGAATTATCAGATGCAATTTATAATTCCAATATTTCTTTAGAGAGAGAGCCTTGTATGATTAAATTGAAGGCAAAATTTATTAATTTATTTAAAGAAAGTAATGAATGCATATACAGCCTTTTGTTTAGGTGTTACTATTTATACACGGAGAGAATCATCTTTTAAAATTCACCCTGAAAATATGGTAATTGTGATACAATGTATTTTAAAGATTTTTACCATGCACTTCAGTAAAATTAATCAAACTTATTTTATATTTTATTTTAGTTTTATTAATGAATGCGAAAAATTTACATTAAATTCTTCGAAATACAATATTGTCCCAGAAATACCATATTTTCGAGATAAATTCTAAGAAAAAATTCTCTCTCCTATGTTTGACGTAGAAAATTAATTTGTAATAAAAAATTTATTAAATTTATTAAATTTAGGAATTTTCTATGTTTGCGTGCATCTTTGAAAGCAGTTGTGAGTATATCTATTTATCAATACACATCTTAGCACATATTTACTTCTTGGCTAAATTTGTGACAGTAATGCCAAGTATAAATGTTTAGTGGGCGTCATCTATTGCGATTCCTTCAGATAACGGCGATTATTAAAATATTTCGGACTCGATGAAAGGCAATCAAACGAGCATCCAAGGAATGTTGTAAAATGACGTTACTTATATTCGTTTGTCAACTTATATGTTTAGTCTTCGACGTCCGTAATGTACAATGAAATATAAGCGCGCGAAAGATCAATGAATTATATACAAAGTGTAGGTACGCATGGAAATTTATTGGAATTTCTGTAGTCGCGACGAGCCGATTCGTGGGATTCCGCAGAAAGATTTGTCATATAACATAAAATATACTCCCTCGTCGTGTAATCATGAAAGCGATTGAGGCCTCTAATTTATTAACATTCCAGAACATTGGCGAATGTTGCAGGTAAAAATTAGCATAAGGGACCTTGTTCATTTTGGATTTCTTGTGCATAATAATAGAAATCATATTGATAAAAGAATAATAGAACTAATTATTAAGTATCTAATATTTAAATTTGAGAAAGAAGTCTATTAGAATCATCAAATCGATTTGTTAAGATCACACTGTTTTTTAAGTGAGATGATTTTTTTTACATAATATGTTCCTTTAATTTTTTTTTGTATATAATAACATTAAAATTGTTAAAAATCAATAGTTTATCAATATTTTATTCTGGAACGTTTTAACATAAAATAAAAAATATTTCGTAAATTAATCTTTTTATTACTTAACTTTTTTATTACACAGAGTAAGATATACATAAAATAGTAAGATCAATTGCAAAGAAACCACTAATTGCTTTTCAAAAATGATATGTAATTGCAAATTCAATAATTTTAAAACAACTATGTATTTTCTTTAAATTAATTGATTCATTTTATTTTGTGCATAAAAATATTAGGATACAATTACAAAAAAAATAACAGTTTATGAGATACATATAATACAATATTTTAAACTTCGTGTCAAAGTATGTCAATTTGTTCAATATTCCAAAGAGTATATTTTTTGAATAGGCAACTTAAAGGATTGTGACTTGTGACTATGGAACATTTTGATCTTTTAACAATAATTTTTCATTTTAATTAAGTTAGGTTGCTATTTGCAAGCAGTTCAGTACTACATAAAAACGGGCAATATTTTTTTCTTCATCAATAAGATCTTAACTTTTTTCTCTCTTTTGTTTAAGATTTACATTATATTTTGCTAACGAAAGATGAAAAAAAACGAGAAAGTACCTTGCTACGATTAAATTCACAGTAGAAAGAGGAGAGAAAGAGAATCTAGCTAGGAGTATATCTCGCGAAACTGAGCGGACGCAACAAGTAGTTTGAACAAACGAATAAGTAAACGCAACGCTAGATTAAAGACCCGTCCAATCGCGTGCGCGTGCATATGTAATGTACGAGATGGAATTCAGGATATGATGAATATAGAACGGATATATGATTCGTAATTGCTTGAGGTACTCGCAGGGTTCGAGATTAATCGTTAATCCGCAGTGCAACCTCGCAATACGTTGATCAAACATACACAACTGATCTGAATTCTCTCGATTGTGATCACTTTAACTTAAATGAATTCTACTTTTAGATATCCAAACATTTTCATTTTTGGTCACACAAGCATCTCTTCGTAATATTTTAATTTCGATATCACAGCTTATAATATGAAAATCATTTCTTTCTCAGACACTAATTTCAAAAAGACATTAACTTATAGACATTGCAACAACGCATTCCCCTTGATATGAAATTATAAAAGTAAAAAAATATTAAATAATGTCGAAATAACATAGGTATCAAATATTTTAATATAATAATATCAATAAATATCAAGAAAAATGAATTCTATATTTTTTAAATATAATTTAACATGAATTCTCTATATATATATATGTTTTACATGAATTTTATATCATTTGATTAAAAATACATTTTTTTACTGTAAAAACTCGTTTTTTATATTTTTGATATTTTTCTTCAAAATCGAAAAAAAAACCTGTTTTTTATATCTCTAATTCTATACAAAGATTTCCCTTTGCTTTAGGGTTTTATTATAAATATATGAACAACATCGTTCTCGTAGTAAATGAATCTTATATCTTATTAAATCGATCTTTACTATCGATCTTTACTAATTACTATCCTAGACTAAAATTCACAATAAAGGTAAGAGGTAAATAAAGGTAGACTAAACTTGTTAAATATGACTTTGATAAAAAAGACAATTATTTAATATATGATTACAAACTCACATTTTCTTCGGATTATCTGTTCTTGGGTGAAATAAAATGATGTAAATAAAATGCATGTAAATAAGATCTTGAGAAACTTGGTGAATGTGCAAAGGGGTCGAAATTAAGTTCAACGTATATTTTCTTTTTTTGTTCAAATTGCCTTTTTTGATCGCTAGAAGCTGAACCTTTAATGTAACAATATCGTATATGAAATAACCACTCAGAAAAATTAATACACTCATGACGAGCACTTTTATTTTAATTATAAAATTACAATTAAAAGCATATTATTGGTCCTTAATATGCAATAATATATTTGTTGTGTTTCTGATAGTTGTGTTTGTTTCAGGCCGATATGTAGGATCGCGTCCGATAAAACTTCGGAAGAGCTCATGGAAACAAAGAAATCTGGAGTCTGTACGCAAGAAGGAGAAGGAGAAGCAAACGTTAATCGGTTTACTTACCGGTCGATGACGAGATGAAATTTTATTTATTATATTTTGATTATTCACCAACAAAGTTACAAATAATCAACCATCTCACACACACACACACACACACACACACACACACACACACACACACACACATTTGGATTTTGTTGAGACAAAGGAACATTGTGAATTACGACATTATTTAGTTTCATGGACTATTTTGCAAAAGCATATGCCAATAAAATTATAATTATAAATTTGTTATATATCTCGACTTTTATTTCTTAATATTATTTTTCTGATATGAATCGTTATCATACTTATTTTTTTTTTTTTTAATAGGTTACAGAATCCCGTATCCTAAAATATCAAATTTTTT
>Ga0157363_1001231_pt1 | contig 21141 bp, 6 predicted proteins | sample AttsexASBM1_FD_111477 | JGI IMG/M metagenome (GOLD analysis project Ga0157363, IMG submission 111477) | Fungus gardens microbial communities from leaf cutter ant in Ribeirão Preto, State of São Paulo, Brazil - Atta sexdens ASBM1 | ecosystem: Host-associated > Fungi > Mycelium > Unclassified ... | reverse complement strand
GTAGATACGTAGAAATAATCTTCTATGCGTAAAGTAATATTTATAATTTTATATATATATATATATTTATATTATATAAATTAAAATTAATTTACACGAAAAAATAAATATTATATCAATATATATTTAATATCAATAAGTACTAATTTACTTTATTAATATCAAATAAATTTTTTATGATTCTACTTGAAATCATAAATATATACATTTTCAATCAATATATGCTATACTAAACGAAGACAGAAAATAGAAAGGTAAAAACAGAAGAGAAGAAAATGGAAAGGTAAAAAGAAAAAGAAAGATAAACGTGCGAGTTGAATGCTAGAGTGCAAAGCCGTTCTTTTCAGTGGCGCTACATCGTCCTGTGACTGCGACGTTATTTACATGATGGACGATTAAATATCCTCACAAACACACCCTCACCCGTGTCCGCATAAGCTCGAGGATGCCCTTGCGAGAAAATTCCAAAAAAGTCGGACATAGATCTAGCCGACAGTCCGCGCCAGTGAATTATTATTCATATTCGAGAATCCGGGAAAGCCTGCGATGTAAATTCAACGAGGTAAAAGACACCCACCGGCGTGACTCTGTTATTACGTTGTTCAAAACTTCTTTTTGCTCTTTTCCTGCAAACTGCTATGAATAGAAGATATATTTCAATCGAATATTAATTCGCAAGTCTAAAAGTTCTCGAGAGAAAGCTAGCATACAGATTGTATAAATGTCATTTATTACCGTAATTAGGCTTATCTTTATAGTCATTATATGAATCTGGAAGTACCTGATCATTATTAAACTGAAGGTCCGTTTATTATACATCAAGTAAGAATTACCGAAGTTTATCGACATCAATTTGTTTATCATAAAGCACATCAAGCCAGATACTCTTAATGTGAAATTTTATTTTGAGATATAGGCAGTTTCATTTTGAGATATAGGCAGTTTAATACTAATATTTTGATTAAACATCAATTGATATCAGCTGATTGTGAAAAGTGATACAATACTCCAGTGAAACCTAATATCATTAAAGTATCAATTTTTCTCTAGTGTGTTTTATAGATATAATTTATTTTTATTTTATTTTATTAATATATAATATATTGCAATATATTTCAGTCTCGCAATATTAAATATCGTATAAAGAGATTAAAATAATCTTTAATTTTTAATTTTGTTAGAATTTTATTAGAATTTTATTAGAAATTAGTTGTTAACGTAAATCTATGTATAATATTATCTTCAAAATTTTTACTAATTTCTAAACTCTCGAAAAAGTCAATCAAAATTGAATATTATAAATTTAAAATATTTTGTACTGTGTATATATATTATTCTATTTAAAATTTTTTAAAATGTAAGAGATACAAAATACAAATAATGTAAGAGATTTATTTTTTGTATTAAATATTATATTATATGAATTAAAAGATTTTCTACTGGTAATAAATTTATTGTCTATCATATATATATATATAATAAATTCTAGAAAACGGAAATCAATATATCTAAGGTAATCATTTTAATCCATACCTGTAATTGACCACACAAGAAGATGCGTTGCATAACAACGAAGTCTACGCTCTATGTACATACATGAAAATTGCAGGAAAGCCTCTGGCCCTGCTTGTATATTTCATATTTTACGATGTGTACGCAAGACCGTCGTGATGGCAAATACGGTAGAAAGGCAGAGCAGAAAGACCGAGCTATAGAGAAAGAAAAAGGAAGAAAAAAGTAAAGTTTATCTCACATAAAACGAAATTCCATCGATTTTATCGATTGAAAATACAAACTTTAACGATAATGATTATACTGCTAGTATATAATTGATATATATATATAATAAATATATCCATCTAAAAAGAAATGCGAAAGTATCAAAATAAAAGAGATTTAAAATTAAAATAAAATCATTTAATCCATACTACTTCCTTTTTATTCTCTTTAAAATGATCACATTTCTATCCATAAGCGATATTAAGCAATATCATTTCTCAAACACTACACTAAATTCTGAGAATTATAAATACTACATTTGAGTCAATAATACGAAATATGAAAATATATGAAACTGGTACGTACAATGAGAATGATTTAGTGTCTCTTATGTTAGAACAAACGTCAAATGTACTTTACTACAGATTCTGCATAGAATAAGCGCGCAAATGAGACGTACGTCAGCAGAGGCGACGAAGAGAAAAGCACTTCCTGCGATATATCCATCCTCGTACCAGAGACGAACGCACAGTACAGTGCATTAATACCAAGCGTTTACGTAAGACCGAGATATGCACCAACGAGATCCGCCGTCGTCACGGCGTCGGCAACGTCTCTCGCTGTCCTCGTTTTTAATGATTCTCACTATCCGTCGTCGAGATCTGACTTTTTAGTCGTCGGCTATGTCAGTATATGCGTTAGCTTCATTAAATGACGAACGAGCAACGAGTACAGAATATTAATGGCGCTACTTTTAGATACGAATTACGGCTACGCCGTAACCGCTGCTTTTATTGTGTAAACGTCGGTTGTAAATCGCCAGCCCCTGTATTCCTGGAACTCGTTATGACAGTAACGATATTGTTATATTGTCGTTACGCAGATTTTGTATATGATAAAAAGCTGCGCAACGAAATGTAACGGTATCATTACTGTCGTAACAAGTTACAGAATACAAGGGATAATATCGAACGAACTTTATCTCTCCCTGTTGCTTCTGCAAAGGTGAGCGAACGGCCCGTTGCATTACACTTGATATTTGCCGTTCAAGAAACGCCAAAATTATGCGGTTTCGTATTTCACAGTACTAATAGTGACTCGCGAACGGCGATAAGCATGTTAAACGACCGATAGCCGCAAGTTTATCGTCGACCTGAATATTATCCTATTGTCTGCTTTGCATTTATCGATGACGTACGGCCACAATTCCAGATCTCATTTGCGATTTATGAGTGGACAAATATTTAGAACTGAACAGCGAACGTATATATGTAACGAGATGCCTGCTGAATCGTCGGCTGACAATGATGCGCGATGCTAAATAAAATGTTTGTTTGAACGTGGACGAAAAAAACAGCACCCGAGAGAATATTAATCACGTTGATCACGTTTGTCAACCGATATCACGACTCATTGTATATTCGGACGTCTGCCGCAAATACTCGTAATCGTACTCGTACTAGACATACGCTACGACGACGCCGCAGTTGAATAGCAACGGCGTTATATTGAAAGTGTCGGGAATTACGTCACAGTAATGAGTATATATGTGATTTGTGACCCACCGTTTGTCATGTTGGATGTGCCATCCCTCTGATGCAGCTGGTTAAACTGTACCGGCGAATTAAATTCAGTCGGTATACAGCTACGTACGTTGATTCAGCGCGTAATCGTTCGATGCAACATTCATGAAGCTGGCTAAACGAATACCAAAGTTCTATGCGCTATGTTTCTACGATCCAAACTTGGACACGGACACAAGTAGCCGCACGATTTATTCTGCTAATATTATTCATACGTTCGCTGTTTATCTTCAAGTAATATTATAAATCAGTCATAGCGACTATAATAATGATAATTTAGAAAAAAAGATCAACGTTAATGCATAAAAATTTTAACTGACATCATCAATTTTAAGTATTTATTACACATAAGAAATTATTTTATTTTGCATTTTATACGGTAAAAATATTTACATTTTTTTGTACAAGCGCGTTTTCCAAACAGATTTAATTTCTCTCATAGGCCTCTAAAAAAATAACGATCGTCCATTATTTTTCGAGCTGAATCCGATAGCATTCGCCGAAAGCTCGAGAAACGCTTAGGTATCGTTATTCAAATGTAACCCCTGCGGCAATTTTCCGGTTCGCCCTCTCGTATTTTTTTGCTCTCCATCTAGTTGAAATCGATAAAAACGTCCTATTTCTCGCGCGCACACGAAAAATGTTGGGGCAGCCGCCCTTGAATTTCGCGTGAAGCGCACGTTAAGAAAATATTTTTCAATTACCCCTATAAAACATTCCCGTAAATCCGAACGTATCTATCAGTATCAAAGAAATCGATATAACTCTTTAGATTGATAGTGATAAACAAATTTGATCGACGTTGGCCCGTTCGATTAAATTTGTCACCGCTACTATCGAGCAGCAACGTATTGCGATAAATCTTGCTTCGCAGTCTTTAGGATTAATAAAACAAGCTTTGCTACTAAAACCTCAGATTCTCGGCAAATTGTGACTTTCTCTCCGGAGTGTAAACGAGAAATCGAAAAAGATTACTCGAATGAAAAGATGAAAAGGAAGGAACGAAAATGCATAAAAGCTTCTCCAAGAGGATCTTACGGGGATTGGAAATTTAATTTTGCTTAATCACTTGATGAAGATACTAACATCTTGACGATATTCTGTTATATAAAATGACATTTCTAAGTCATTTAAAGAATCCTCAGATATTACCTTTTTAATATACTACAAGGCCTACAAGCATTAAAAGTTTTCTGTGTTGTTATAAAATTAATTAAAAGATAAGAAAGATGTTGCACGCTTGTTGAAAGCTTGTATATTTTATTTTTCGTGATTCACATCGTTATTCAATGACTAGTTTCATTATGACTGATGGAGATCCCGATAAAAGCAACAGCTTTCAGTACGTGTATATCAGACCGTAAATCATCGATGATTGTATAAAAGAAACGTAACAGTAAGGAAAGAACGCGTGGGATAAAAGGGAGAGAAAACAAACTGCAGAAAAGGGGGACAAGAGACTCGCAGTGATAAGAGGAGGAGGACGACCAGAGGGAAAGATATAAATCGGCTATCCCAAGTCTTACCTTCTGGCAAACGTTATCAAAATTGAATTTCCGAATATGGAAGAAGGGCGCGCAGTGTCTGCGGATTCGCCAGTTGGCTCCTTCGTTATTTATGTCTGCGACGTACGGCCCGCTGGAACCATTGTCGATATACAATAGAAATTTGTTCGCGCGACGTGTCGGGCAACTTGAGAAGCTACTCGTCTTTTCGAGACTTTTACCGAGATTTTGAAGAAATCGCGGAAACTGCCTTGGTTCCATGCGCATAAGGAAAAGAAACGGGAAGAAAAGTGGAGGAAGAGGCACACATCGGAGGTCAGATTGATTGCTCTTTTATCCTTCACCGACTCAAGGACGAACTACAGATCTCGCTAGAAGAGTCGCGTTTCGTGACTTGCGTGATCGAATTCTTTCTATCCTATCTTCAAGCTCTGATTTCGTTCGCTTCATAGACTGATTCCTTTCCGGTCGTTAATGCCGCCAATTCTAATATGAGATTTAAGTCATTATGTTTGCGCTCCTGATCAGATGTGATAAAAAGGATAATAGTTTATACAATATCTTACATATATATCCCTATACATATATTCGTCCATATATACATATATTTGCGGATATTCAGTCTCAAATATTATAGAAAAAAATCTGTTATATATATGTGTGTGTGTAAAATAAATTTTTTTTTTAATGTTATATTATTAAATCCAACTTAAATATAATGAAAATTAAATTTAATTATTCTGCCTTTAAAAGCAAAAGTATTTATTATTGAAAAGATTATTTATATAAAATGAATTCTTTGTAAAACAAATTATTTGTATACATATTTTATGCATATCATATACATCATAAATTTACTTAACGGCAAATTATTGTTCAAGATCGTACAAAAATTTAAATGGTTTGATTCAAATTCCATTACTAATACGATCTCATTCCTAATTCATTGTACTAATAACTAATTTTAAAAAAGTAATCGCTTGAGCTTCTTTCACGCCTTAAAGTGAATTTACGGCTAATCAAATGCGGGGAAACCTCCTAAGATCGAATTCCGCATTCCCATCTAACTTGGATTCCCTTCTGCAACCCGATTCTCTTACGGTCGTTAATGGCGTAAAACGGGGAGATCGTTTCGCAAAAGTGTCGTAATTAGAGAAACGTGCCACAGATCTAGAAACCTCAGATTTTTTACACATAACTGTCGGAATTACTTGGCGGATTCTTCCATAAAATTTCTTTTTTCATGAATTCTGTGTATTCCTTAAAACACTCGTTATATAGTTTTTCTTAACAATTCTGCTTTTATTTTAATATTATAGTTACTTTTTTAACGCTGCAAATTACAAACTTAGTTTTATTTTACAATTTACAATTTTATTTTAATTAAACGTAAAGTGCATTTAATATAATATATATGTGTAAACAAATTATTACATATTGCATACTATATACACATGTACAGCTTCTCCCACAAATAGTATATAATATTATACATATTAATTTGTGTATATGATATATAATTTTTGTCAAAGGCAGAATTTCATTTTGGAGCAATAAGTTTTCAAATGAAATATATGTGTAACTGCGAGAATTAGATATTCATAACACTACATTGGCCAAGCGTTGTTGCATTTAACGAGACCGTGTAATTTCTATTAAAATCGTGAGACAAATATGCATGCTAATTTAATGCGCTTAGCGGCAAAGCACCAGCTGTTACTAAATGAATCAATTAATTAAATTATCGGCATTAAACGATGCACACTGAACTTTCTTTAATGTACTCGTATTTCATCAAAAACTTCAGAGCTTTAGAGTCTAACGTCAATACAGTCGGGATCGTAAGAAAGTAGGTATTCAAAATTATTCTCCGACAGCACGAGTTCCAACATTTTAAAAGAAAAGCATTTCTCGTTTCATCAAATATCATTTAATATCAAAATCAAATAGTTGTTTAAAAATGTTGAAGATGGATAAAGTATTGCACTGATATCAATATCAATTAAACTGACAACGATATATGGCCAATGATATTAGAATGCGATCTTCAACGGAAAAATTTCAACGGAATCAAGTGCGTAAAAGCGATATTTTCTTTTCTAGCGATAACAATGAAAAAATAACAAATTTGTCGACATAACAGCGATTTATGTTACGGTTGGTGAAAAATTGCGGATGGCAACGATCAAATCGCGACGAAAACGACAATTTGCTACATTTTTTGTGACTATTTTTGCAAAGTGTTGTGCCATATGAAAACGTCAGCGACAAAAGCAAGGTAGTCATAACTAGCAATTATTATACATATATACAACAGCCGGCGCAATATTTGCCTTCCATGCTTGATGGAAGCAACGAGAACTTGGGTCAATCAGCCAAGCAGCCGGCTAGCCACCCAAACTAGCAGAAGCAGTGAACGAACACCCACGCGTATAATTTTACGTTTGCTCTGAAGTTACAGACGAGATAGTCTTGTCGCTCCTGGCTATTACTCGCAAATCACGTTGGAAGTAAGAACACAGCAAGAGATGATAGAGATAAAAGAGTGAAGGTAGAATAATGTTAAGAGAACCTCAATCTACTCGTAAAAAAAGAATAATGCGAATTTGTTAGGAATACATTTTAGAACTCAAGGAAAATTTTTTACCTTTGGCAAATAGAAATTTTTATGTAAAGTTTTATCATTTAACGATTTTGTTATAAATATTTATATTAGTTATGATTTATATAATATAGATAAAATAATACTGATGTTCACACAAGATTTAATGTTACGATAGACATAGATTCGCATGTTTCTCAACTAAAATCAGGAAGTAATAAGTACAGTGATGGTCTACGGAAGTATGGTTTATTATCGCATGACGTCATTATTAATGTATTAATAATGACGTCAAACTTGATCACTTAATTCAATTATTTCGCTATCGATTGGATGGAAAATAGATGGTAAGTGTAGATGTTATAAATAATCTATGCTAGTTTCTACCAGCACATTGAAACAAGTATATTTGACATTGAAACAATTACAAATATATTCGTAATTAATAACTTGGCGAAGAATCGAGTTAAAGCTACGTTAAAATCTTAATTCCTTTTCGGGATTTAATTAAGTTTTAAATAGCGTGATTAACTTCGATAATTGCGATTAGCGGCTTATCGCCTTTCTCATGTTGGAGGCATTCTTCAGCATTTTCGAGTGTCATTTATTAGCGGTCATTTCTTATTGAAGATTCAAACGTCATGAAAACGCACTGTGGAATCTAAAACACGGAATCCAATCCTCTCTTCTTTGTTTCTTGCGTCTACATTGTCCGAAACGATTGAATCTCGACAAAATAGCGAATTCTTCACAAAAATAAATAAATAACGTATTTGTTAGATACTTCCATGTAATTGCGTTCGCTTTGCGATGCTGGCTGTCTTCTCGAACAATCGGGATTCCTTTAAGAAACGCGAATTTCCCTCGAGACTCTCTTAACAACGCGGTCAACACCATTAAGCACGCTTCTTGGATTATTTTCAACGAGTACTTGGCAAAAATTTCAATTCAAATAAATTGAATAAGTTTCAATTTAAACAAGTTTATAACAAAAGAATCTCTATTTATTAGTTACAGTTCGATTAGTTACAGCGCTTGGAAATATAGACTTTTAAGATAAACATTATTTTTAAACCATTATTTTCAATCTTTTGTATTTTTCGAGTCAAAATTCTAACGTGAATTTTTCTATGCATCTCAATATATTATCTAAGCAAGCGATTGTATTATTAAAATTACGAACAAACGTTCTATTATAAAAGTTTTCGTGAAAATGAAGCGAAATTTCGAGCACAAGCATCTATATCAATTCAATCTCATCTTTGTAGATCCTTTGAGCTAAGAAAAAATTTCAAGTTGAAAGCAAAATTAATTTTTTCGCAAAAGCAGTTTTTATATAAACAGTAAAATAATATATGGTTTGCGTGTCTCTCTTGAATTACTATAAAGTTTAACAATCCACTTAAACTAGCAGCAAGCTTCTAATGAAATCAGTTCTTGTAAGAAAATAGTTCTATCAGAAGAGGGAGACAATAAATTAATTCACGTTTAATCTCAGCCCGACCACACCCTCGGATTACTCTTCTGAACGCCGAGTAGAGTCTCACGATCCACTTAGGCCCTTAACAAGTTTGTAATAGAAAAAAATTAATTCGACTAAATTTCACAGTCGCCTTATTCGAGAGTCTTCCATCCAACATCAACTGACATATATAAAATGCGATCGAGAAATTTAATCAATTGACGTATTATATTAGATCGTTACATAAGAACCTTCGTTCGATTCCATGTCCCCATATTCATATCTGCCAACAAAACAATATTTATTTCTATATCGCGAGGACAATATGTCGAATTAAATTTGCTTCGTCATTAATTTCTATCACCCCATATCGACAAATGAAATTTTAGAAGAGAGCGAAGGCAATAAATCTTTATTCTCAATCTTTATTCACAATCTTTATTCTCGCATCGATTCGTATCCATTGTATCTATTGCGCTCACCTGTCAACAAGACGGCATTTCGACGTTGAAACGTTGAACATTATATTTCGATAGAATTCCTCCTACTCTTGACAGATTCTCGAACGAGCCGGCTTAATCTTACCATTAGGATTTGCGATGGGGGAAAAAGATATCATTTTGATAAACTACCATCTGGCGACGTCACTCGCTTTTCATAAAGAAACCCGAAAGCAAGTGCAGCGTTCTCTGTTCCGTAGAATGACGACGACGACGACGACGATGACGTGGCCTCCGGCGCCTTGTTACTTCGCTCAATTTCTATTTTCCTACATTGAAGTGGATATCGAATCTCTTTCTCTTTCTCCTCTACCGCATTTTATCCGCGTTTTATCCGCCTCTTTCTTCATAACCATGGCTAGCTCGAATAAACAGCACCGTCGTCGTCACAAACTCGAAACAACCTATCCGTTTTATCGAGGCAAATATGCTCGAGATCTGTACGCGCGAATACCATTTTCTGTTCGCGTTTCTTCTTCCTTCGTCCTTCTTGAGAATTACCCGTTCTCATTGCTGCCGCTACGAGAAAACATAAAACTCGAGGATGGTCCGCGAGAGCATCATCATGATGTGTTATATCTATATTGGAACTCTCTCTTATTACATTTGATCTGATTTGAAGTTACTTAGAGTTTTGGGTTACCTCCTTCACACCAAAAGCAAAAATAATCAAAAGTTATAATTCATATCATTGACTCGTTTCTTAATTCGAGATTGTTTGTCTAATTATATCAATATAACGATAAAATTATCTTTAAATATTAAATTTAAATATTTTATAAAATTTAAATATTAAATATATTTTATAGAACTCTTTTCACATAAATTTATGAAATATTCCATCTTTAAAAGTAAAATTTTTACTCAAAAGCATGGAATTTATTGTTAGAGAACTAAAAACTAATAAAAATTTTATCATTTGCCGATAGCGTTGCTAAATTTTTAATAGCTGCAATCCGAATAGTTTCTTCGACTTTTTTTGTACTTTAGAATGACTTGGAATAAGCGTATCCAAGTTATGGAAACTTCCTGTATAACGGCACAGTGTTTTCAGGGCACTTTAATAAAATATGTTATATTATGCCCGCGCTCGGACGATATTAAAGTTTGCCAATGTTTGCACGTTGCTGGCGCGTCATAGCCCCATATTTACCGAAGAATCCTTTCTCGGAAGAGAGACAGCGGGCAAGTTTATTTAATAACACGTAGAGCAGCGTCCGGGGAAAAAAGGGTCGCGGGAGAAAGAGGCACTTCAAAATAGCGCTTCGGATAGAAGCTGGTAGGATAGAATCAAAAGGAAACTACCGAGGTAGGTTGCCGCTCAAGGATATCCGAGATCCTCGAGAAAGTTCGTGAAAGGCACATCTCGTAGACTTTTGTAATTCGAGAAAACGAAGGATATACGCGCTTGCGAGTTTGATTGTTCCAAAGCAGCGGCTTTCGTCACGTTTTCGCTGTGCTAATCCATTTGCTTCTAGCATCCTTCATCAAAAGCATAGAACAGTAAAATTCTAACATACAATTTCCGTTTAAATAAAAATGTGAATTTATTTTCTATTAATAAAATTACTCAAACATTGAAAATTTTAATTAGAAATCTATGGTACTTACATAATTCTTTTCCTCCATTTTTAATTGATGAAAAAAATTATTTGAAATTCTGTTGAAATTTTTGATATCTTCATTTGCAAAAGAAATGCAAAATTTTTGCTAATTGTCGCGATTTCATTTTTCAGTTACAAATAAATGTAGAAATCAAAATTAATGCCAATCTAAAACTTCTTAAAAATTTTTTGTAGCTACAGATTATGAAATAATCAAATTTTCAAAAAGTAACAAAAAGCCGATACTGAAAGACTTTAACGACTAGATGTCTGAGACAAATGTCTTCCGCGTGGAAAAAAGCACAGAATATTCGATGGTTCCTCTATTGTGGGAAACATATTGTTCAGAAATAAGAAAGAGAAAAATGATATCTCGGTATTACGAAGCAGATCAACTCTATTCAAAGAATATACTTTCAACAGAATGAAGTGCACGAAGCGACTTAGACATTTAGAAAGAGACTATTTTTCCATTTTTATTTTTATCATATCGTGCTTTTAGTATATTAGAATATTTAGATATTGAAACAAAGATTTTCATTTAATTTCGTTTCGTTATTAATAACGTAATAATACCTTAGTATTAACATTGACACTAATCGAAAGAAAAATTGTCCCAAGGAATTCCATTCATAGATCATTTCGCTAAATTTGATGAAGTACATTGTTTGTCACATGTTGTCACATTGCAATGTTTGTCACATTGCTTTTATTGACTTAACTGAAAACACCGCACCAAAATACAATTGCATTGACGAACTTTGCCGCGATTACTCTTTTTTACTCTCATTCGCAACCCATGAAACCTCTTCATGAAAACTCGTTGGAACGGCCGCTCGACGGTAACCACGATGGCTAGCAGCAACTGGAGGGAAGTTTTTATCACGCGTCTGAAAGACCACCCGATAAATTAAATTGCCCTTGGCTCTTAACTACACGAAATAATGTAATCGTTCTCTCACTTTTGAAACAAACTCGATTTTTGCGATTTGAAGTGATGAATATACCACGGTTTTGTTAATACGAATATAACATCCACAAGAAGAATTGGTGCAATGGTAAAATTTTTGTTAAGAAGTTGAAGAAGTGGAAAAAGTAATCTTAATTATTAAAACAGTAAAAAAATTGGAATCAAATTTTAAAAAGTGAGATTTGAAGATTTTTTAATATCCTACAATCTCAGAGAAAATCTGGTCTTAATATCTCAGAAGTCTGATAAAAGTCTAACCATTTATTTTCTCGATTGTCATTGTGCCGTAGTGCCATTCGTTTATCTCGAAATTTAGTTGAACGATCGATAAAACTTCCTGCACGTAATTTTAACAAGTAGCAGTTCGAAAGTGACGCAAGTGTAACGCGAAACCGGCCAGTATCGATATGAGCCTTAAGCAAAAAAAAAAAAACGGAAAACGATCTTGCTACTTCAATTTCACGGTACACACGCAAAAGTGTAATTTTTTAATGCACCCGACCGCGTCGGAAATTCTCTGTGAAAAGTTTCGCCGCAAATGTGCCGCGATATACGCGGGATTTCCTTTGTTACGACAATTTGGCGCATCGTCGAAGTTTACCTTCTTTTCGCGCTGTTTTGTTCACAAACCACGCAATATAGACTAACTATCCAAAAAAGGGAAGTTCTTATCTTCACTACTTTTTTCTTTCTATTTCGCAATGAAGAAGAAGAAAAAGAAGAAAAAAAAGACAAAGGGCAGATGGAAGGAATTTTCACCTATTAAATTTTACCCCATCTCGTGTCTACTGATGTTTGACCCTCGCGAACCTTTCTTCGCGAGCTCTACAAAATAATTTAATTCCACATTGAGTCGCTTATGGAACTATCTTACATTGTCGGTAGTGGCGGTTATCCACTTCCTTGTGCACCTAGCGTCGTCCCAAAGAACGTGGTAGATGTGTAGTGCCGATAAGAGATGTAATTAGTAGCAGCGTGAAGAGCACTGATATCGGGGAAAGTGGCGGAGAAGAATTTCTATTTAGCCGCAGTATCATTTAAACGGTATCATTCCTAATGTTTTGTTTCAAGAAAACAAATTTTAATCGTACGTTTAAAAGGCAATAAAACTCATTAACTGATATGATGAAAATCATTTAATGATATAATTTTAGTCATAATGTTATATTACTAAAATATTACTAAAATATCGTCTTTTTTGTAATGTTTTAAACTTTTTATGTGATTCTAATTAAGACGAGCAAATATTTTCGAGATATTTTAATAAAACTTTTTTTTATACATAATTATCCCACATAAATGAGAATCATAGAGGTGAAAATAATTAGTTAGATGTTTGGTTATACAGAGGCCTGGAAACAATTTTTTAATAGTTCTCATAATAAAATGGATGTCGATAAATATCAAATAAGAAATTGTCAATCAAGTAAGAAAGAGAGATTCTTGTTCTTCTAGCCAAAATCTCTTAAAATATTTTTTTAGTGATTGTATTTTCTATAATATGACTGAACAGAGTGGTAAATTATTAGGCATAAAAGGCAATGTTGAAAAAATCTGATAAATGTAGAAAAGATACATTAATATAACTGCATTTGTATCAAGTGAAAAATAAATAATGGTAAATTTTATTTTGCTTAATCAAGAATATATTATATCCAAATTATATAAACAATAACTTACATTCGCGCGCGAGGAATTTTTTAAAGTTCTTCTTATCGATCAACAGAGTGATATCACATATTTATCTACCATCGAAAATTTCGATCTAGTTAACGTTTGTTAACGATGAATAACATATATTAATGCTGAGAATAGAACTGCTGAAGCTACGATACAGTAGTCAAAGGAAGAGTCGCGCGTAGTTCACTGTTAGAACGCGGACTCGTATAATTTCCCTTTAATCCCTTAAACACGATAGCGGATGAATACTAAACATACTGAATTAAAGCCGCCCATTCGTGAAAACTTTTGGAATTGGTTGAAAGTAACTTACCCTCGATGGCGGTGCTACTCGGCGTGTCGCCAGAATTATAGAGGTCATCTGAAACAGAAGTTAGAAGTTTATCGGCTGCGGTGGTACTTCTCGGTAGACGGATATTGGGCATGAATTAATTAACGAGTACTTGCGAAACACTTCATTAGATTAAACTTAGATAGCATTCTCGGGCACGTCCATTATTTCACGATCGGGGGTGCCCGAATGACTCGGTTCGATCGAGAACTGCTAACAAGTAAAGTAATTCAGTCTTCGATAATTATGTCTCCGTAATGACCAGCGCCGTAAATGCAATTTAGCTCCATTAAAATACCAAATCGCGTGTCATCCAGCGAAGTAATTGGCATTGATTAAAGAATGAATTCACAAAGAAGATTGCATTAGTTAGAATCAATTAATGATGGACAATGTAAAAAGTAACGGCACGAGAGAATATAAAAAAGAAAAAAGTTAATGCGAGAAAGAAATGTGAAAGTATAAGAATAAGATGGAGACACACACATTTCTCAATGAAAATTATATTTTCATGTTTATATCTACATATATCTATTTTAAAATGCATTTGCATTATTTTGAATGCAAATTACTGTATCAAAATACTGTAGTTGTATTTCTTGAAGCTCGATAAAAAATAATTTTAAAGATTTGTGTGGATATTTAAGAGCCTGACAATATTCTGCAAAAAATATCTCAGTTATTTCTTTTGTTCAATCAGATGCATAGTAAATGATCGCTCTATAAATGCCTTGTCTTATTAAATCACCGCCATTGCGGATACTGACGCGTTATAAATTATGAATTTACTTAGAAGTGAGCAATTCAATATTTCGCACTGCCACAAACGTTTGTTATATAAATATTCGAATGGATTGCCGCCGGACGTTTAATATAGCGAGTAAATTTTACGCAACATCGACGCGAGTCTCGGGCAAATATCGGATTATTCGAAAGTGCAGGCAAATCCACGGAGTAATTTTCCTCGGACGACCACTACGATATTTACTATTAATATTTACCTAGCCGGAACTGCCCTTCGCCTTCCATCCAATCAGCTTTTCACGTCATATACTCGTAGTAAACATTAAATCAACGTTAACAAATTTTTAAACAAATATAGTCTAGTATCTTTTTGCGTTGATTATTGATATAAAATGTAAAAAAAACAATAGTATAAAGCAATTATACTTAAAAATATTTAATATTTAACAAATTCATTTATGAACTTCGTATAAAGTGAACTATTTCTCACACTGTTGGATATCAAAGGAACAAATTGGTAATCCAATTCCTTGGATTAAAAAAATATAATTAATAAAACAAATCTTGCCCTGATGAAGTGGACTGCAAGGTCACGAAACGTTGGCATTCCAAGAATGGATCTGGACACGGAGAAAACCCGCGAAACGCATAATTTTTATTAAAAAATTCTTATTATTTTTAACATTCATGTCTGTCAAAATATAAATTAATTCATTTCTGTGGTTAGTTTTAAGATAAATAATATCCATGTTACAACATCTATTATGCATTTAGAAACAATCAACTCAATTTGAATTTAATACATTTTCTTGAGATAAATTATTTAATTGTTTTGGTTAAATTAATGATATATTGAATAGAACAGTAACCGTAGAAATGATTAAAAATATCTCAAATTGGATATAATTTGACATATGAATTTAACAGTACATCTAAAATGTATTTATAGATATATTACTTAATTATAAAAATAATAAATTTAGATTATTAAGAATCATTATTTTAAAAAAGTAATAGTAATTATTTTCAGATTTATCTCATGTGTGTTTATTTTTTATTTCCGTTTACTTCAAGATTAGAAGAGAAAAGAGGAGACACATGAGTGATAAATCCGCTAATATTGTTTAATTTTTTTTTAACTTGTTTATGCGCATCATTGCTAATTATATTTACGTCACGTGCTAATCTTACACATCTTCGCACAAGTCGTTAATTTATAAATAGATATAGCTTTCGACGAAATTAACGATTTCATTTCTGTTCCGAAGATAGTTTTATAATTTATCCGTAACAGTGCATACGAAGATTTCCGTCGGGGATTAAGTTGAATCTAAAGATCAATAAGCGTTCCTGTAATGACCCAATTATTAAGTTACTGGCTGTTGAAGAGTATGAAACTGTAAGGCACCGGCACTACATTGGTATTCGTAATCCTACACTCTCGCATCCTCGTCCCTCACAATTAGATCGTCGGACATCTGACATTTTTAGATTGGACTTGACTGCGTACAAAAGCGATTGGTAGTACGTCACTCGATCACGTCTGACCTTCTGTTTATATCGGCGCGATTGCGTAGTCTAATGTCTAAACCAGGCTAGAATCAACGTTGAAGGATCGTTTTCTCACGATCGCGGTGCTCTGACCCAAAACCCGGCTGGATAAAGATAGACATCTCGTCGTTAAAAGATATCTAATAATAGATATTCCAATTTCAGACTATTTGCACTTTGACATATTTAATTAAAAATTCATGAATTTATGATAAGAAGAGAAATAATTTTCTGAGAAAATTATTTCTTTTTGTAATTTGATTCATCTACAGAGATCGCAAATATGCAATTTCAGTCTCTTCCGGTCTAAAAACAATTTTATATACTTATCTCTTATCTAAATTTACATACTTAATTTATTTTCTTACAAGATTTATAGCAACTACATTTTAAAGTTCATATTGATTTTCTATATCGTGATATCTCCAGTTGTCAATTCAAATGCTGCGAGGATCATTTTGCTTACATAAAAAGAATTTACGAGCAAAATTGACCGTGCCAAACTCTCTCAAAGAGCATTCGTGCACCTTCGAAATTCTGTATGCAGCAAAGTGAAGATCCAAAGGTTTTCTTAAGACCTTGCCGAGCTAGCACTTCTGACAATATGACTTTACGTTGTTTCGCCATACTATAAGAGTAAAAAGTGATTGGATTCGGGACGTGAGAGGAGTATTTATGAACGAAGAAATTGCCAAGGGTATAAAGGATCGAAGGACGTTCTGGAATGTTTCATAAATGCTTTCGTTCGATGTTACATTCTCTGACATGTGACGAATAAACCAAACATATATTTTGAATCCGGAAACAAAGTGTGAAATAATAAAGCGCATCTTTATATTCCTGCTGCACAAAAAAATTTATTGCATTTTCTTTCAAGAAGTTTTAAAATAATCAATCACATTACTCCAATAGAAATGAAAACGAATCAGATAAGAAAGAAGAAAAAAAACATAAACTCTTTTTATCATTAAAAGAAAAATGTATTAATTTCCTACTCGGCACTACTTCCAATAGCATCATCAGTTTTATAAGCGAGATGCAAAGTTTGTTTATAATTTTGAAAACGGAGTTCTAAAGTTTCAAAGTTTCTTGCGATTATTCGTTCTAATAAATTATAAAGGAAACAATCCAGTTGTAATAGTTTGCTATTTAAAATATAAACACAATATTTGACATGAGATACGCAAAAATTGAAACTTTTTCAAGGAACAAATAATCTTTTCTGTTCTAACAATTAAAGATTTAACATATTCAATACATGCTTTGAATCAAACGTTCTGACACCAATCGCGGACTGAAAACCCGCACTCAAACGAATTTTTGCCATGTGGCATTTAATTTAAGTTTGCTAAGTATTTATTAAAGTTTTATTAGTTCCTGTAATGTAATTCGCAATTCCCTTCATATTCCATAGATTAGCGTATCGAATAAGTTTATTACGAGTATTCGATAACTAGTTGTTAGGCTATAGATGTATAAAATGAATCAGACATAATGACCCAACATAAACTGAAATTGAAGGTGTTGGGAAGTGAATGTCGGTGCTAAACTTCTAGTTCGAGTACATTCGCGTCGCACGCGTTATTAAACGAATTAATTTCTGCTAATGACAGGTCGGCCGCAGCAACGAGCAATTTAAGCAATGTGTATGTATATATGTCAAAGGCAACTCCGTTATTAACTCATTATTTATTCGTAGAAAATAAAAAAATACTTACAAAACATTCGGCACATGTAAATCAAGTTATTAATTATTTCAAGAATATATTATTATTGTGACGTGTTTATTAATATAACAGCATTTAATTTCCTAGATTAAAAGTATAAAAGAGAAGGTAAAATTAATTTCTATATATATTAATATTTTTAGAAAGAGAGTTATAGAAAAAAACTGATATCAGTAAAAATGTATAGTTCGTATTTTTATGATTATCTTTATCTTTGAAAATTGAATCTAAAAAAATCATAAATTTATTAAAAATCAGTACGTTAGTTATTCTAGATAATACAATGGAATAATACAATGGGATATTTGGTTTTTTTTAATGGAAATTTATGTGGAAAAATCTTCGCAATAAATGTATTTCGTAAATACCGATATAAACCGTAATAGCCATACAATACAATTCCATGTACACTGTGTACCTATTATTCTATTCCGTATTTCACGCAATTTCCTGTACATTGCATTTCGAGGTGTAATACATCCGTGACGAAATCAATAATTTTTTTATCGTGGTTGATGAACAATATCGGGCATTGCACTCAATTAACTAGAGACAATTACTTTCAATGAGGTTCAATGAAATTCACGGCACGTTCCAAACCAGTTTATTTTACTGCGGGAGATGACACCACACTAAAATGTCTCTATTCAAATCAGTTAGCTGCTTCAAATGATGTCTACTCTGAAAATACTCGCTATTCATCATTGAACACAATAAATGTGCGTAAAAAACGACAATACAAATTTTTCGTACCATTATCAGTGATTTAATTCTCAATAATAATTCTGCCTGATAATTAAACACAATCTATATTTCTTCGTTTCATTCTTCATTTTATTTTATTTTTTAATGTATTCGATAATTATCATACATAGATAATATTTCTGATATAATAAAATATAAAATATTGATTGAAGGAATAGAAAATATCCTATAAATATTTATATTTGTATTGTAATTGTGTAATCAATCATTATTTATATTAATTTAAATGTAATATTATATATCTGTTCATCTTAAAAACATTACGCGACTCACTTTTAATTTATAAAGTGTCACTCAGGTACATCGGAAATGCCTCGGTTCAACGAAACGGATTCAGTTGGCTGGTTCCTTTGTTCCTCTTTTGGACTTAGGGATTTTACTCGTGTACTTAACTCGCTGGCAAAAGAACAATCCGTCTGCCTTCTACCTTTATAGAACGTACGCGATTAAACTTTTCTCAACGAATCGAATTTAACTTTCTGCATCGTCCAGGGTAACTACTTTTGTTACTCGTTCACCAACAACCTCGTTACACGTTGAACACCGCACTATGTCGAGATGGAAGTTGCACTCGAAAGAAGAACGAGTTAACTATTGATTCTGAGCAACTCCGGATGAGAGCTCTAATCATAACTGTTATGGAGTCTACCACGCAGTTATTTCTTTCAACATACTTGAAAAAAGAGTTGTATCAGCAACTAGAAATTTGAGGGCAAATAACAATAAACAAGTTGTATGAACTAAGAAAATATTTAAGTAATATTAATCATTTACTACAAATAAATAATATTATTATATTTTTGAAATTTATTTAATTTATTTACGGTCTCTCTTTCTTTTTACAATGTCCAATTTTTATATGAAGTCTATATAATTATTTATATAGTTGAATCACTATTTCACTATCCATACTTTAATAGTTGACAAATATTGTTGTCATGGCTGTATTTTTATAGTATTCGGTATTACTTTAATTCTTATTATTTTGTAAAACTAGTTGCAGACATTTAAATTTCAGAGTTGTCAATTTATCACTATCAAAACTTTTTCTCTTAATACATGAACAATTATTGGCGCTGACAGCAAAAAAAATCTAATGCACAGTCAGCTTATAACATTGTATGTGCTATATATTAATATAATACATACATGTTAAGTATGAATCTCCAAAATGTATAAATTATCTTTCAATGAAAGAGAAATATAGAGAATATTATTTTATTTTGTATTATTAGACAAATTAGAAATATCAATTTTTTTGATGGTGGAATTATCGCTTTAAAAAATCGTGAATTTTTTAAAAAAGACGCTCAATATTAATGTAATTGAGCAAAAGAAGACATTATGATAAAATTCAATTAGTTCTTATATAGGAATGACTACAGGATATCGGAAATCGTACTGGATAATAGAGAAATTTATAAAAAGTCGCTTCAAAGTTTTAACGGAATAACACAATTTTCTCTCTCACATGATGGTTGTTTTTGCGTGTTTTAATCAGAAACGACGGAACCGATAACGAACGAACATACGTCACGAACGTGGTAGTTGTGTCTTTTTCTCATTACCGACATGCCGTCTGTACTCTCTTCAGTTTAGTTTTTCCGTTTTCTTAGTCATTGTCCTCACCTTCGACACTATTTATGTTTTCTTTTCATTAACGCCGCTCTGTTTGCGCATCCAACATAGTTTCACGTATTTCATTCACCTTGCCACTGTTTCGCTTTTTTATCCACACTAGCTGCGCTGACGAGAGAAGGCAGCCAAAAAGGCACATCCTTCTGGAGTAATGACCGATGATAAAAACACAACGATTAATATCAAGCAATAAAACTATACAGCGCGAATGATGACTGTCAATTTTTAACTTCTTTGCTCCCAACCGGTTTTCAGTCGCAAACAACTTTTTACTTTATTTGTAATATAAACGCAAACAAGTCCATTCGAAGAAGAGACCATTCTGAAAATTCGAGCTCCATTTAAACTTTTAAAAAACATTTTTAAGAAAATATCTCATTCAAAAATAATTCATTAAAAAAACAAAGAGAAAAACAAGGCTCTCTCGTGGCAAATAAAGGTTCTAAAAAAAAAGATTAACGATAACGAAATAAACAACGTAATTGCTTGCACAATTAATTAATTGTATTGGTGAAATTGCGACGCGTCTAATAAATTTCGTATATTTTTTTAAAGCGTTAATGCTTTTAAAAAATAATAGCAATTGAGTTTAAAATAAATGCACTATTGGCACCAGACAAACGACTTTCGTTAACGAACCAAATAAATGTTTATGGTTTTCACGACGACGCTCATGGCCTAAAAATTGTATTGATTATTGCAAGTACGCGGCAGTATAAGATATTCATGTGGCACAATGCGGACGATCCCTGATCTTATT
>Ga0157363_1001230_pt1 | contig 21143 bp, 19 predicted proteins | sample AttsexASBM1_FD_111477 | JGI IMG/M metagenome (GOLD analysis project Ga0157363, IMG submission 111477) | Fungus gardens microbial communities from leaf cutter ant in Ribeirão Preto, State of São Paulo, Brazil - Atta sexdens ASBM1 | ecosystem: Host-associated > Fungi > Mycelium > Unclassified ... | reverse complement strand
CGTGCGTGCGTGCGTGCGCGCGCGCGCGCGTGTGTGTGTATGTGTGGAAAATGAAATATTTTATAATATCATACATTTTACAAGATTCTTTTTACAAAATTCTTTTCTTCAGCTTCTTTCTCCTGATACAATATTATGAAATCATCATGAAATATTTTCCCGATATTATCTTAAGTCTTTAACATTATATTTTCGTTATATTATCGCATTGCATAAAAACGGTATATAAATAGTATTAAAAACTGGGAAAAAGAAGACTACGCGGGATCGTAAGATTAATTATCTTAACCCATTTCTTTCGTCATTCATGGAAACTTCTTTCATTCGTGTGCATTTTTCACTTTCATTCTGGTAGCTCTCCGTTTTGTTTGTCGTTAATTACATAAATACGGAAATGAAATTAAATCACTCAAAACGATTCGCGCGTATCCTCTACAACAAAACGGATGATTATCTTTGCGTTGAGTGAACGCATGAAACTATACATATAAAATGAGCCTTTTCACACGGTTTATTCGAACGTGTGAATTCAGGAAGTGACAATAAAGTCACAACAAATTCTTCGCATAAACGTTGCAACAGGAAGTATTCGGGCATATCCAAGTCGTCCAAACAATTATTGTTGATCGATTGCAAAATCGCCGCGCTCGCTAAAGAGCCTGGCGACTTATCATATAAATATAAGGTCAGGAAGAAGAAGAGGATCGAGAAAAAGGAGAAAGAGAGAGTATTATCGTTGAGACAGATATGAGGTCCTCTCTGAGCCTAGGAGCAGCTTTGCTCCTGACGATAGCTATCATCCGATTATGTAAATCAGAACATACGTGTGGACATTTAGGGTCAGGTATGTTGATTGCATTTACAAAATTTATATTCGTTAAACGTTCCCATCGATACGTCGCGTTGGAATTCTTTGAGGGAAAAAAAAGACTCTTGTATATGTCATGCTCATATCTCTTTTGATTCTTTAGGCACTAACGCGTGCAAATGCGGGGAAATAGTGGTGAAATCGGCGAAGGTGCAAAAACCGCTGTTCTACGCGTCGCCGGAAGCAATCAACGAAGCTGCAGTGGCACGCGAAGCGGTTGGAAGATTGTCTGTGGGAACAGATCGGTGGCAGCCTGAAAATCTGGCATCTATTCCCAAATATAAACCATATATCGATGGAGCGTTTAGCAGCAGCAGCAGCAGCAGCAGCAGTAGCAGCAGCAGCAGCAGCAGCAGCAGCAGCAGCAGCAGCTCTTCCTCGTCTTCCATCGGAATTCTTGGAGGATCGATTGGCGGAAGCAACATTCATTCACCCTTCACTTTTGTCTCGGATAGAGTTACTTCCAATTGCGGATGCGGAAAGGATCATTCTCTGGAATCTCTGGAAGTTCGCGATCTTCTATCCTCTAATATTGAAGGAAAAGTCGTGCCCAGGTATTTCATACATGTATTCGTCGTTTCATGATTTCACATTACATTATTCTTATTACACGATTTCAACTTTCAATGTTTGTTGACAGTTTTCCACCGATCGGCGATCTGTGTTACCCGAGCCCGCCTAGCAGTAAATTCCAAGTGATCACCAAAGTAAAACCTGCATATCCTGGTAAAATCAAATGCGCTCCTCCCATTCCTTACAAGGTTTGCGTGAAAATACTCAATGGACAGATCGACGAAGCTGGATTGAGGGAACTCGGTTTAGCAACCGATGGATCAATCGGCGGGAGCGCGACTATTTTCGACAAATATATTTCTAACGATGTAACTAAGTTGGCTACGCGATACGGATCGCACGCGGGTGCCGGCGCTGGTTCGACCACGTATGGATCGTATTCAGGTGCTAACGCGGGTTCGATCGCTTACGGATCGTACGCAGGTGCCAGCGCAGGCTCGACCGCGTACGCAGGTATCGGACGATCGAGTATTGCGACGTCGAGTAACGTCGAGACGATCCAAGGATCGAGCAAATCTACTTGTGATTTTGGCGATGATGCAGGTACGTCTCTCAATTTAATTTGATATATGTATAACTAACAGTAAGATATATAGAGAATACATCAGTACCTCTTTTTTGAAATCTTTCCATTTACCCACGTATATTCATTATAATCAATCAGACTTGAGTGAGTAGTAATTTCACACAGACACGCGCCGCGAGTTATACTATACATAATCCAGTTATTTACGAGATTGATATAAGCAAGACTGTGAGATATAGGTAATAGGTTTGTTTATATTTTAGAGCTTCCCGAAGACTATTCGTATCCTCGACTGCCAGCGGATCCGGTGTCAGTCACTTTAGCGTATAAGAATTTCTTCCCGCGTACCGTGTACTACAACAAGAGAGCATTCGTGCCGGAAGACAAGCTGGCGTTCGGTCATCGAACCGTGCCGACCGAGTCAACACCTAGCAAAAATGTGCCGGACATTCCTGAGGAAAAGCTTCAAATCCTCAAGAAACCCATTGTAGAGTTGAAGCCGATGCCACAAGCTCCCACCATCATCGGCGCTTACGACGAGCACGAAGAAGCAAAATTGGCGGAGCTCGAGGCTATTGAGCGCGAGAAGATAAATCAGGAAGAGATCGCCGAACGGCTGCAAGAGAACTTCATTACGTACGGGTGAGTCGAAAGCGGAAGAGAATTTTGCGTATAACTTAATCGCGGCTCACAAATGATCTCGATCGATGCACCTTCGATTCGGTGATTTTACCAGAGATCAACGACAATTCTCATCAGGTTCATCGCAATACAACTTGCCGGATATACATCTCAACGTATACTTATATTTATTACGTCGAGCGTATTATTCTTTACGAATCTTGCTGTCGTTATATATGTTATATATGTTGCTTTGCGCGACACAAAGAGAGACGCATATTTAATTTCTAGATTGATTAAATGTACGTTTTGATATTTGAAAAAATGTTGCTCACAAAGATTTGCAACTTCGCTGTTTAAATCAAATCTCCAATGTTTATTATTTAAAAACATGATCTTAATCGTATCGAGTTAACATGTTGAGCAAGCATAATTTTCAAAGATGAGTATTATTAATACTAATTGCGTACGCGAGTATGTTATTTGTGTAGCAATTAAAGTTAGTAGTATCGAGATATTAGTATCGAGATATTAAATGCTAATCCCGAGATATATATATTTTCCCGAGATATATATATATATTCCCGAGAAATATATATTTTGGTGAATAATTGCTTTTAGAGACCTAGGATACGCGCCAATCAACAGGCCCTTACCAGCAGATCCTATTGGCGTATTCAACAACGTGGAAAACGTCCGTGGAGTAGACTGCGGTCCGGTAGGACCACCAGATCCCGATTACATTCCTGGCAGCGTCGTGATCAATCGAGAAGAAATCGTGGGACACGGAGACCAAGTCGAAAATGACTCCCTGAGAAACAACGACAGTTCAGACATCTACGTTCGTCATTATGACGAAATTAGCGACGACGACGACGAGGAATATGACAACGACGAGCCTATGTCTGGCATATTCGCCAGACTGAAAAGTGTCGCCCGAAAGCACGGTCATTCGTCATCCTCATGTGGAGCCGTATGATCTTTCGAATGAAATGCGTAAAAAGGACTGGCCTTATTGACGATTCGCGATTATCGAGATGAATCTTGATTGATTCTTTTGAACGCGCGAAGACGTGGACACTCTCCAAAATATTACACTAGTCCCAGTCCTGTGTCTTTGTGATGTTATTGTTATAAGATAATATAGCAGTTGTACGAGAATCAAATTGTTGATTTTATTATACAGTTCCCAAACATTCTTATTTTCCTGGTAAACAATTTTTTATATATGAATATATATAAATCGGGTGTTTGATAAAACTCTCTATAGAGATAGAACAGATTGAGTCGAAAAAGTCCTCTACTATTTTACAATTTTCGCAATAGTTGACAAAATATTAATTATTTGCCGAATATTGATTTCCAATAATTTTTGTACTCAAGTACTATCAATTTTACAAAAAAACAGCAAGTGATTGTTCATTTTCTTCTCATAGAGTTCTGAGAATTTCTTTAGAATTTTTTAGTACTGCATTTTCTCATTGTAGAACTCCATGAGAAGAAAATAAACAATTTTTGTCTCTTGTTGTTTGTCTGTAAAGTTGATAGTACTTGAGCAAAAAAATTATTGAAGACCAATATTTGGTGATCTTTAATAATTGTTAATTATTATGAAAATTGCAAAATGATAGAGGACTTTTCGACCCAATTTAGTCCGCTGTACCCCTACGCGAGAATTTTATCGTTACTTATCAAACATCCTGTATATAAATATGTATAAACATACCTACAACACGCATAAATATTCACAATCATGTATAATTATACATCTATACATTTATATATATATGCATATACTTTTAATGACGCAATAATTACGTGGTATAATTTCATATAACTTTACAAATCAATTTTCTTTATTTCTATTTTATTTCCAACATTTTATGAATCAAATTTAATTAAACATTGGAAAAATTTTCTAATAAATTATTGTACAAACTTTAAATAAAATCTAATAAATTTCTACTATCAACAAACAATACAATTTAAACAAAGATTAATTAGAGTCAGCGCAGATAAACAGATTTGACATTCGCTGAGGATGATTCCAAAGTGAGTTGAAATGTTTAAAATAAATAAAGATTTTTATCAATTTCTGAGTAATTACCTACCTACATTTCTTAATTCTGCGCTCATGTATCTGCGTTGATTCTCATTAACCTTTGTTTGAACTGTATTGTTTGTTTAAGATTGAAAGTCTCTTTCCATTATTGATATTGATTTAACTTTGTTTCTACTATCATGCTTGACATGCTTTGTGCTATACAAAATTATTAAACTTTTCTATTTTATTATTATGTACTTTTTTATTTGCACTACTTTAATATTAATATAAAATTACTATAAAAACTTTGTAATAATAATCTTGTTTATAACAATAGAAGGATTTGTAATAATAATTATACAGCATCTTTGATAAAAGGTTCACCCAGATGATACGTTAAAGGTCAAACAGGTTTCCGTCTATATTCTACAAATGCGTCTAAAAGATTTATGATCTCTCTTCTACTTCCTCAGCTAAAACACGACCGTCAACACGTCATAAAATGTTTCACTCAGAAAAAGGGAAGCACACCACATGGTGATGTACGATGATCGCCACGATGGAAACATATCTAATGTATATCTCCGAGAGAAAGAGTGGATCTCGGAGTGTGCAGTAGCTATTTAAAGACACTTCACGCGAGTTCAAGCGTTCTCTTCGTCAAGACATCTTTTCTTTTTTCTCTTCTTTCTTCGCGAACGCGTACATGAAATTTACGATTCGTATGCACGCGTCGAACTGATTTATTTCATTTACATACGTGACATAAATTACAAACAGCGAGACAAATGAAACAAGGAACTGAACAAAACGACTGCGAGCGAAAAAAATAATTTATGATTTAAATACAAACAATATCATTTGTTTTAAATGTAAAATTCTATGTCGATATCTATAATAGATATCAAAGTATTATTCTTTTATGATGATCAGTTTGAATATCTTCTTATCTTTTGTAATATAAAAATATGCTTAGAGAAATGTGCTTCAAAGAAGTATTCTTATGGAATCGAGAATAATGCTAATATTTGAGATTTCAATATTGATTAGGTACTTTTCTAAATTGAACTATAAATTTAATCTTTTTAGCATCAATTTTTTTTCATATTATTCTAATATATATTAGGTGTAGTAAAAAGAAATCCATTATTTTTGCATGAAATTGAAAATGGAAAAATAATGGATTTCTTTTTACTACACCTAATATATGTGTATATGTATATATAAGAGAGTATATAATTAAGTTTATATTGCGATGTGAATAATATACAAATAATTGTAAATCCATTTTTTATTTTCCAACATACTCTCACATAAAATATAAAGTTTTTAATAAATAACGTATCAATTAGAGACGTATAAGTAGAAAAAAATTGATTTATGTAAAGATTTCGATACACATTTTTATTTTTCTTCTTTTTTTAAGTACGACTTTTTCTCTTTCTCTACAATCATAAAGATAATATGAATGATCTAAATGATCTTATATACAATAGATTTATAAATAAATAAATATATAAATATAATATGTATATATATATATATATATATATATATATATATATATAATATAATTTATTATAAATTCATAACGTGTATTAGTTTATTAATAACAATTAGCATACGTGGCGTTCATTTTTCACTTTTTAACGATAATTATCTAGTAAATAAGATGATTTGATGATCTAAATTACACAGGAAATGAGGAAACCTGCATGGACACGCATCAAGAAAAATACGTGCTTATTCCACCTTTTAATTAAATTTCTCAGCCTCGCGGGACACGTAATAACGAAAAGTTATTATTTTATTATTGTTAAAGATTTATCGCTGTGATTATACCTAAACAGGAAATATTTCATAAATTTGTCTTCGACGAAACCACTTCTATATCAGGAGCGCAGTGTATGGAATATCAGTTTAGATTTTGTAAATCCTTGTGACGATGACGGCGGTATTCAAATTACAATTTTTTATCATTATCATCGTCTGTTTCCATTCAAAGTTTTCTTATGGCATCAAATTGCCGTACAATGGTGTTAAAATAGTTACATACGGCGAGCCATGTCAATCACTACGTTATCTACCTGTTTCAATTGAGGTATATAACACATGATATATATATATATATATACATATATATATCTTATTGTATAATATAGTATCTTTTTTAGATGCACATTATAACGTATATTACCTTTAATCATCAAACTTATTAAACATCAAAGAATTATCAGTAATCAAAAATTAATTATTCCATTTCTTATATGACGTGTAACATTTCAGGCATGCTAGCTGTCTTATGTATTATACAATAACGATATCTATATATACATCTATTCTTCAATTTTACTATATAATAAGTATGTCTAAAATCAGAATCAGACTACGCATTGAAGATTTAAATTTGACCAATAAGAACAAGGAAATTTTAACTTTTATTGCTTGGATTGGTTAAATTTCAATCTTTCAATCTTCAATCTCAATCTTCAATGCATAGTCTGACCTGATTCCGACCTAAGTGAATAATTGTTCAATAAATATGTTCAATAAATATTGTTCAATAAATATGTATCTGTGAAATAATTTACAGGAACCTGCGAAGCCTGTGACGGAATTTGTTCCATCTAAATCTTGCGATTATCAACCACTGAAATTAAATTATCAAGTCATCTCTTCCAAACCGATCCCTTATCAACCGCGAATGGAATATCCAATTTTTGTACAAGTACCTCAAGTGCCACAGCCCTCGAAAATAATTACGCCGGATCCTCTTCAAAGGAAATCTTACGCGTATAACATCCAGGCTCTATCACCTCCGTCTGTGCCAATTTCGAGGAGATACGATTTCGATTTTCAAGTGCCACCTTCACCTTCACCAGTTTCGTAAGATTTTTCTCTTTTATACTATATTTATAAAAGAACAAATTCCATTTATAATTACAGATTATATATATATATATATATATATATATATATATATATATACAATACATCCGGAATTGTTATAAATTTTTTTATATATATATATATATATATATATATATATATATATATATATATATATATTTATTTATTTGCTAGTTCTCTTTTCATCATTTTGCTAATATGTAATGCATCTTTGCCAAATAATTCAGATTATTTTCACTGAAAAACATTTTATCAACAATTAACATTTTTATTTCAGAGTGCCAACGCCACAATCTGTTAATCTTTTAACCGGCCTTACCAGTAAAATCGACAGAATTTTAATCCCCGCCTGCCAAGTGACATCTAGCTGCTGTAGTACGGCATAAAATTATTTAATTCTGATAACGCGGTATCTCTCATCAAGTGAGAAATACATAGTATTCGACAGCAAAAAATAAAGAGAGATTTAAGATAAATAATTCTAATTTTTAACAATCCTTTTACTCTCCTATCTTCTACGTATTTCTTCTTTTGTTTTTGACTTAAAACGGTGAGATATGTTTTATATATTTTTAAATCTTTAAATATTACAACAATTATAACAATTTTAAATATTTTTTTTTAACAAACAATAATAAATATAGTTTTTTCTTCAAGTTCATGCTTTATTTGATTAATTTTAATATAAATGTATATTCACATCTACTCGGTCAGTCATAACCGATCATAGAGTGCATGAATTCGAATGGGGAAAATTATTATTATTTTAGATGAAGAACCTCATTATACGAAAAGATTGATTTCTAAAATTTTATTTATTTATTAATAAAACACAAATAAAATGTTGAAATTTACAAATAGATACTGAAAGCCTCCACAAAACTTGTTTATCGACAAATTAACTCTGTAATATTATCCTCGACTCATTAGCCAATGACAGCTGTAGAATGTAGTGTGTTATAAATTATTTAATTTTATTTTAATTTTTTTACTAAAATTTTTGAACAACTGATTTATATCTTTACTTTGAACATTTGAATAAAATCTACCATTAATTTATTACTTTTTATCATATTAACTGATGCACACATGAGATACAATAATATCTCCAATGTTCATGAAGAGTAACTTTCATCACAATTGTAATTATTATAATCATTCCTCTTATTTATGGTTATTTCATAATAAAAATAGTATTCCAGTTTTTATTCGATCGATTAATCGTCTGGGAATCAAGTAGTGTTTCAACGGAACTCTCCTACAATTATTCAAAAATTAAGAAACAATCGAAAATATACGGATACAAATAACGCAATTGTACATACATCAATGAATAATTAATAGTTGCAAAATATTCATCATATCGGATTCTCTGAAAAAGGTTCGAAAATGAACCGAAAACATTTAAGAAAGGAAACATTGTATTGTATTATGTGTAACTGAATATAATAATAATTTAATTATGTAATAGAAAAAAAATTATTAAATAGAAATTGTTTATTGTGCTCGATACTCTTATGCTCCCTTTATAGTTTGTAATTATTTGACGTTGTTGTATTAAATAATTAAATATAACTATAGAAAGTTTTATACAATTTTTTATATTTTATAAATTTAATGACATGTGTGATAAAAGTATAATTAAGTATAATAAAAGAACCGAATCGACATAATAGCAAAATTGATTATACGATGTCAGCATAACATTAATTTGATCCTTATCTATAATAAAAATGGATTTGCTTATATGTACGTATGTACATAAATTGTTTAATCTTACATCTATTTACTATTTATAGCTTGTAATACTTGCAACATACATATATACAATATCAAGATTATAAATCGGACTTTTTCTGCGAGATAATATAATAAGCGATAATAGTAGAGGAGAAGATGATATTATGGCATCGTCGTTAAATTTTATTTACAATAACTTTGTTGATAATCAATATTTAAGTTTAAAACTTGACAATTACATTTGTTTAAATGTTGTTAAATCAATTCTGGACTTAAAGTTACGAAATATTTATTATTTAGGATACTATTAATAAAAGTATGGCGACATTGCATAATGATTTGAAGAAAAAAATAGGTAATAATGTGGCCTTCCACATAAAAATAGCCATAAAATATTAGTTTTCTTTAGAAAACAGTATTTGATTACAAAATTAACAAAAAAGTAAAACATTTTAAAATGTATACAAATGAATGTATTTGAATGTACATTTACATAACTTCTGCATATATATAAGTTGCTCAGTATTAAAAGTTTCAGTACTAAAAATAGTACACATAATATTAGGTGTAGTAAAAAGAAATCCATTATTTTTCCATTCAATTTCATGCAAAAATAATGGATTTCTTTTTACTACACCTAATATAAACTATAGATTAACAGTAGAACTATTATTTGATAATTGATTGAGTCAATTATCAAATAATTATTTTGATATGAAAACCTTAAAAAAGAGGTCATAAGTAATCAATCCATAGAGGGCCATATTAACAAAATGTCTATTGTTTAAATTTGCATAATTCAAAATATATATAGTCAAATAACATTTTGATTAGCACATTCAAATAACACATTCAAAAATACATATATTCATGTGATAATACGCTCAAGTTTAAGAAAAATGAGGAAGTGCAATTAAAAGTACTAAAAAGTCCGTCAGAAATATTTTTTTGAAATACTTGAAAGTAAAAAATGCGTTATAAGTGCTGACTATTGAGTATTGGTATATTAACGTCATAACGGCGAGCTTGAATAAATAATAAGTAATCATTAAGATTCGCTATATAATAGCGGAGATAAGATCATAATAATACATACACTAGCTATAATATCATCTTCTCCTCTATTTAAACGTAAAGCAAATTTACAAATACTAGTAAATAATAAGTGACAGTATACATATATGTACGTATAATATATATAATACATATATACCAAATTACGTTATATTATACGAGATATCAAAAACTAAGCCAATTTATGTGGAAAATATTCAAATTTTCATCGATCTATTAGTTTTTCTTCTTTATTTACAATTTATGTCATTAAATATCCAGTCAGCTAAGTTTGACAAAAATTTTATCAAATGCTTACTACACAAATTTTTTCGACAAAAAGGCAATTTAACAGAATTTAATGCAAATTCTATTATATTCTGTTGTAATGTCAGCAAATTAATGACAGATACATAATAAAATCTGTTGACGTAACATGATAACAAATCGGCAAAACCATGCAAAGCTTATGACAATTTGATAATGAATTGACAAAAGTGAATAGCAAAAACGATTAAAAGCAAAACCGACTAAAGCTTTGCTTGATTTTTTCTGTCAATTTGCTGTCTAAGTATGCAAGCTTTGCTAGCAAAATACTTATTGCTGAATTTATTGCTGACACACAGATGCTACCGGATTTGTCATCAATTTCTAATCGAATTTGACCCTAATTTGGCGATTGATAGTTTGCTTATACATATAAATCAATATATTTATATATTAAGCCGTAACTTACAACATTTACATATGATTACATTACATATGATTAAAAATTTTTCTTAAACTTCTGAAATAAATTGTTTTCAATTTCTAATACACTGCATACGTATAATATAAACGCAAATTGACATTTATCATTATCATTTAAATATTAATATATACTTACATTTATTATGTAATATATAAATACATAGTATGCGCGTGCATGTGTGCAATGTATTAAATATTCATATTTAGAGAAAGTACGTTGCTATATTTTATATCATTGGCAAGAAAAAAAAAGAATTCAGAATTATTGTACAAATATGTGTTACGTAAAAAATATATTAACAATCTCTCAAGCAATAATGTTGATGAATCGTGCTCCATTATAAAGCGAGACGCTGATGAAATCATGGATAATCTCACGCGCATCAGTACGTATCTTGGTTAATCGATCGTTGTCGGCCAACAATCTTCGGTGTTTTTTGATTCCATCACGATCTTCGTGCCGAATCTGGACACGATGATAATAGTCCTGAGAGTATATGAAGCAGCCTGTTATAGCTAGTGTCATCGAGTTCTCATCGAAACTCATCATGGTGAATACGAATAATATCCTCGCGGCATTTGCCATCACCTTTCTGGCCTCTTTATCTCTAAGTTCGGCTTACGCCAAGCACAACTTAGATATCCCTAATACCTTTGAGAAGCATTTCGATCATGAACTGCGACCATTGCGGGAAAAGAGAGAGAAGGAAGCCGAAGTATTCCATCTAAAAAATAATAATCCTTTGGAATTGGAAGAAGAATCGTTGGAGCCAAAATCTATCTATGAGAGAAGAACGCTCGGAGAAGAGGCAAAGGATGTTAAAAATAGCAAGGAGCAGGAGAAATTGAATATCGAGCCTAAAACAAACAACAATATTGTAGAAGAAGAGGAAGACGCTCAGGTAATAATTGAAATATACTATTTATTTACTGTCAGAATGAAATAATGTATCAGAATGAAAATAAAACTAAATTCGATTCTCTCTTCTTTCAGGATGATGTATTTTCGTACAGAAGTATGCACGACCTCATTCAAGCATTGATTCTTGCGGATGAAGAGGACATTGCTGAGAGATTGCAACAATTGCGAGAGGTAAAGTGTATTATTATTACAATAGCTATGCAGTGCAATGTAGAATTTATTAAATTTAGCAAACCTCATTTGAGAGAAACTTGCAAAATTATTTTATTCATATTTAAATAATGGAGAAAGAAGACTAAAGGAGAAAAAGGACAGAAAATATATATAGTTAATAATCTACGATGATTATTATTATATGGTATTATAACTATATATATTATATTATAATGTCACATAATATATTTCAAAATGTTAAACTTTTATTAAACTTGATTTGAAAATAGAAATGACGTGCTGCTTAAATGATTAAAGGTCCTTATCTTTAATTCGTTTATTCGCAGAATACTACGAAATCTGAGAGGTTTAGTAATTTGCCGAAGCGTCAAGTGATCGCATCCGCAGCCGCAGCCGCAGCCGCAGCCGTATCAAACGGACTTGTCGGAGCGAATCCGTGGGATGTCGTTCCTCTGGTCGATCTGGATGCTCACTCTTGCGAGGTCGAGGCTTTCTCACACGGTCACTTCCACGTATCGGGTACGATCGTGCACGAGTTCTTCTGTGAGCTGAGGAAATTTTGGCACTACGGCCTGATTGTCTTGCGCAACTTGAGGTCCGGGCTTAGCTTGGGGCCACTGATAACTGAGGATGCCTCCGACAACATCTTGGGCCACTTGTTTCATCACACCTCGCATCTTCTCCACGTCGTTATCAAAGAACCCCATCATCTATTGATTTTACCCGATATAATTCAAGATGCCGTACCGTTCCCCAGCATCATTGGTGCCATTCATCGGCTCAAACAGGTCTTCTTCAAAGTGCTGCAATTTGGCATCGATCTCTTCCGCACACACATTCGTCACGTCCTCGCGCATTTGTTTTCTCATCTACGTTTGAGCTTGCATCATTTGGGAAGATTCAGCTCGGTACTTCCGCTGGAGGAGATAGTAACAGAACCGATCGTGTCTACAGCGGCGTCTGCGGCGTCTGCGGCGTCCACAGCGGCGGCAACGACGGCGGCAGCGGCGGCGGCGGCGGCGGCCACCACCGGCGATAGCTCAATCATTGTTCCGGATTATCAGACATCATTGGCGGAAGTGCTATCTTCGTTCCGCGGCTTCTACCATGGTTACCATGCGTCTGGACTACCTCATCTAATTAGAACTGGTGTAAGAGGCATCGCTTTACCCTCGGCGTTCTCCAGAATCGGCTCATACTTGTCAAGAATACCCCTCTGTGGTAATTTTGGATACGGACCGATTGAACAGAGCACCACAGTGACGACGTCCAGCGCGTCTAGCGCGTCGAGCTCTGTTGCTATTGGTAGTGTCCCGGTAGTAAGCCCAGTGATAAAACCGATAGCACCCGTCGTTCCTATCGAGACTGAAATTGCGAGCTCCTCGGCATCCGCTACCGCCACCGCCACCGCCACCGTCGCCGAGACGCAGCCGATATTTTCCGCTGAACCGACGATAATGGAATCACCGATAGTATCAGGCTGCCCAACTGCGTCTCTAATTCAACCGGAAGTCGTGCCCAGCATTTTGGAGGACAACGTAGTAACCGCCTCCGCTGCGGCTGCTTCCTCAGCGGCAAACGTCATCTCGACCCCTGTTGCTGGACGAGTGCCATTCACCCTGCCGTTGCGCAAATATAGACCGAGCCTGTCCACTGTTGCACCCGCGGCAGCGACCGTGGCTGCAGCCGCAAGCGCGTCCGCTTCCACGGGAGGCGATCGCACCGTCCTCGGACCGTCTACATATCGTGGCCTTGATCTGGACATTGATCGCAGAATCAAATATCCACTGATTCCTTCGCGAGTCTTACCCGTGGTTCCGTCATCGGCTGCCGCCTCATCAGCCGCCGCATCAGCTGCCGCATCAACTGCCACATCCGCCGCCGCATCGACCTCCTCGGCTGCCGTGGCTAGCAGCTCTGCCATTTCCTCAAGTGGCTTCAACATCGTCCTGCCCAGAGAACAGATAGTTAGTGCTCTCGGTTATGACTACTTACTACCGGGCGACATCATTTCGGTCACCCTGAAGAACAAATCGATTCTGTTTGGCCGCGTACTCGATACCACTAGCCCAATCACGTTCAGTTTCCTAAGACCGAAAATACGTGCCTCTTTACTCCACCACGGTGGACGGGTCTGGAAACTCCTACCTAGAGACTTCAGGAACCCCGAGTGCTATAAGAAATTTAACAATCCTCTGCTCTTGCGTTACAGTCTTTAAACATCATTGTGTATCTCATGACTAGTCCTGAATTATTGCCGACACGTACTAAACAATCGATTGTAACCACGAGGAGTCTCAATCATGAATAAAGCTACGTTGAAATTGATTGAATTTACATTAATTTTTTCACAACAATTTCTCATTTTAATATTATATATTCAGATTACATTACATCCAAAATGCGAACATAAAACGATTTTAAAAATTCCTTTAAGACATATTATAAGATGTCTTTTAAAGCAATCTGTAAGATATCTTCGGTTTTTTGAACATAATGTTGTCTGGGTCTCTAGTTTTGCGAGTGTTACATTTATCCGTTTCGATATTCGAAATCGAATAGCATTACCTTAATGTTAACGTGCATAAAAGCATTTGTTACTTTTAGTATTATTCATTTAGATATTTTCTTTTATTTTCTTTCACTTTGAAACACTTGCGGCAATTTTTAATTAAATATACGACAGTAGAAACAGACTTTATAAGTCTGCAAAAGCATTAATACCGTGTTTACCGCGTACGTTTACACAAATGCCGTGACACATATAAATAATGATCTAAAGAAAATATTCGTTTTAAATAAGAAATTTTTTATCGAGCACGCGCGCGCGGGGGTGCCAAAAAATCTCTAAAAAATTTCAAATGGGAAAGGGAGTCAAATGATACGTCATTAGAAAAGTTTTCATTTCTATGTTTAATTTTCTATGTTTCTATTTCTATGTTTAATGTTCTGCATTTCTATGTTTAATTTTTTAAAATTCGATCAATTCGTTTAGAAGATATAAAATGTTAAATTTGAAATAAACAAGTTGCAGATCCTAAAGTCGTCTGTATTACCAATATGCTAAGCGGCTATCCAATCTCGTAGTCCAAATAATAATAAACGGATAAATATGTATAAAAGTAAATATACATATATAATTATATATATATATATATATATATACACACAGTATGACAAAATAACGATATATAATAGATTTTAGATATACATATACAATTTAAAACATACAAATACATCTTTTAAATTTTAGAGAGTAGCGAGAAAATTATTAATATACCGTGGCGAATAAAAATGATATTGTAAAAACTATTAATATTTACAGCTTTAATATAACTTGCATCATTAATTAAATCTCATATTATATTTAATATGAGGAATAATTGATAAATAAATTGTTGACAAAATGCATTTGTTTGTGTGTATCGTCATCTGCAAGACTATCATCACTGATTAGTGATTTGGTACAAAAATTAACTCATATTTTTCATACTTTTTATATATAAAATATTTATTATATATAAATAAATATTTTGTAAATGTTATATATAAATAAATATTTTGTAAAATATTTTGAGAAAAGAAATATTGTTATATCAAGCGTTAAGACATTTAGTATATAATTTCGTTGAATCAGTAATTAACAGTTTCAATTCATTATTTATCATTCGCATTAATTATCACATGAAAGAACGCTTTTATTATTATTAGCTTTAGTTATTAGCTCAGGTGTACCATGCTAAATATAACAGGTTGACAAATAATAGCTGGAATAATAAGCTGGCATTCATGCAACAGGCACAATAAACAAATTTCGACTAATATATAAGCGTCGAATCATTATTGCGCACTTCGATTTGTTGATTTCTCTCTGACGAAGAATTTGGCACAACATCTCTTCATTCAGTCATTCATTTTAAATCGCGATGGTACGCGTTGCTCTCCTAGTGACCGTTTTGGCGGTCCTGTGTTATACGAGCCAGGTAAGTTACGTTTCGAAAATGCAAAAAATTGTTTTGCGATTCAGAAATGCAAAGAATAGAGAGAAGAAAAGTTGTTAAATATTGAATATTGTAATTGTGCTAAAATCGATTATGAATAATACGTCTTTTTCAGAATATCTCAATTTTACTTAAAATCAGATTATTTTAAATAACAATATCATACTTCGAAATATAACTAAACTTTGTTTTTATTAATCGCTTATTAGGCTTGTAACTCGGCTCGTATCCCGGCTCAAGTTGAAAATACGGAATTGCGCAAGGATATCTCCGATCAGATACAACAAATACTTAATTTTATTCCTAAGGAAGTGCAAGAAATTGAGGATTTCAAGAACAAATTCACGAAAACTTTCGAACAACTTGTCAACGAAGCCGAGAAAGGGAAAACGATCGCCATAAACGTATTCGAGAAAGCTAAAGAAAATGCCAAGAAACTGTTACAAGAGGGAAAGAAAAATGAAAACCAAGTTCTCGAAAAGCTTAAGAATGTGGAACAAGAAATCGTGACAAATTATCAGTATACGCTGAATGATAGAATTCAGAGCATTAAAGATACCTTCGGGAAGTTAAATAAAGAGGAGAAACAGAAACTGAAAGAGAAACTCGATTCATTTCAAGGAAAGGTAAAAGAGATCATAGAGGAGGCACTAAGAAAGAAGCAAAGTGGCGGTGAATCTTATGGCATCGGAAATATCCTAAAGGAGGACAAAAGCATTGTAAACAGTGTCCAAGACAAATTGACAGAAAACTCGAAGAAGATTATGAATGATGCCGATGAGGTCATCAAAAAATTTAAAGAAAATATAAACGAAATGGAGAAGGGTAATAAAGTGGAAGAGTTGAAGAACATTCTGGATAAATCCTTTAACAGCTTTAAATTAAAAGCAATAAAGAATGTCAAAGACGAGGTCGGTAAGGTAAAGAGATCGGTCGGCGATGTTATAAGGTATAGACGACAGGCAGGAGGCATAATAGAAGGGCTCTTGGACCGTGTCTGGAAGAGAACGAAGAATATCGGAGACACTGGAATAAAGTCTTTCAAGGATATCTTAGATAACATGAAAAAGTTTCTGAATAACGAATTCATAACAGGAAAGGGGACGAAACAAAAAGAAAGTACTGAAAGCGAAGATACTGAAGGCAAAGATACTGAAAGCGAAAATACTGAAGGCAAAGATACTGAAGGCGATACTGAAATTTAATTCTTTCTCTCGGCTGTGATATCATCAGAAACACAACTCATATTACCTTGATTATATTCAAAATTAATGTGTTTTTAGGAGAAGGATCTCTCCACAAACTGGAGTTCCAATCAAAAATTCTTCGGAATTTCATAATTTCTTCAATAATTTGACATTTTACAGAAAATTTCAGTGAGTAAAATCTGTAACACATCTCTCTTATCTCGATTTTCAAATGTCTTGACGTCAATTAATCTTTTAATTAATCTGATTATATGATGTCTTCGTCCTGTTGAAGTCTGTAGTCTTACCTACAAAGATATATATATAAAACACGTGTGTCTTTTTATTTGTGTTCATGAATATCAATACTGTGATAATTTCAAGTTATGTAACGCTTGTCACTATTGTATTGATATTCATGAATACAAATAAAAAGACACACGTTTTTAATATTGTGATAAAATTCACTTTATCCTCAAAGCACTCTTAAGAGTTTTAATAAAATAAAAAAGATACCGTTATATATAACATATATAGAGGAAAAGATAGTATTATTGTACCCTATTTACATTTTACAATAACTTGATTAATGATCAATATTTAAATTCAAAACTTGACAATTACATTTGTAATCAAAATGTTGTCTAATCGATTTTAAACTCAAAGTTACAAAATATTTATTATTTAAAACCCTATTTATAAAAATGTGGCGACACTGCATAATGGCTTGAAAAGAAATAGGAGTGGTAATATGGCCTTCCACAAAAATAGATTTAAGAAATTAAAAATTGTTTAAAACAATATTTGGTTATACAAAATTAACATACATAATTAGAAAAGTGAAGTACTATAGAGTGTATGTATAATATATTATACATAACTTCTTTCGCACTTCCTTTCTAGGTTGCTTATATATAGTACTAAAAATCTATGTATATTCATACATTTGTGATAAATAATATAAATTAAATATAGATTAACAAGAGCTGCAATCGATTTATGGAACAATTGGTTTAATATGAAAAATTTGAAAAAGATACTGTCGGCATGTTTAGGAGGTCACATTAACAAAATGCCATACTATTAACTTTGCATAACTCGAAATGTATACGGCTAAATAAAATGTTAAATAACGCGCGTCTCTCTGGGCAGTCTTATCTCGCCGCTCGCTTGCATTTGGCGGTAGGTTGAGTGAATTTGGAAATTTTCATAAATTAATATAACTCGTTAACTATTGCAAAAAATGCAAAATGGTAAAGAACTTTTCTACTTACAATTAGTTTAGTCCATTCTGCTTCTATGCGAGAGTTTTATCATTAATTATTAGACACCTTGTATGTTTGTGTGATAATACGCTCAAGTTTAAGAAGAATGAGGAAGTATAATTGAATGCTAAAATATACCTTAAAACATTTCAAAAATGTTTAAAAGTAAAAATGCATTATAATAAATGCTGACTATTGCGTATTAGCATATATAGTATATTAGCGTTGATAAGTTAATAGTCATAGTAACTGCAAATTACTGAAAAAATTTCATAAGTATAATCATTATAGAATTTGCTATCTAATATTAGCGGAGATATTATAAGAGAAAGGCCATTACATCTACATTGGCCATAATATCACCATCTTCTATATGTATGTACTTATACATATATATGTATATGACGAAATTATTTCCATTATTAAACATATACTTTATCAGATAACATTAAAAGCAGACTTAAAACAATAACATATTTTTAAATTGATTCACAATAAATCGTTTATTACTATCGAATAAAAGAAGAAGACAGAAAGAAAACTTTCATCAAAGCGATTCACAAATAAAAGTTATGTCAATTAGGTCAAGGCTTTTAATAATCAACGATAGTTGCTAAATTGAAGCCTTGAATAAACAACTCGTTATAACCATTAAAAGATTAGAATTATCCAAAGTATATAAATGTACTGGCGTATAATTGACCATTTTGAGTAAATAAAACAAAATTTCACGAAGTGATAGAATTTTTTTCTTCATATTTTTGAAATATTATTTTCTGCTTTTTAAATCTCAGCTTTACGGAGAGAGAGAGAATTAAATTACAAAAAAAGAAAATAGAATTGAATTTACTTTTTTGAATAATCAATTCTTGAGTACTGTTATTTATTTTTTTATAAGAAGAATAGAAGTTTATAACAGATGTTGGTGTTTATATTTATGTTAATAAATGTTGATGTTTATCGTACAAATTTCATCTAATCATTCACGATATTCGTGCAATATTACACATACGTACGTCTATGTTACATGTTTTGGTTTAATGGAAAAGTCGCACTGTACCCGTTACACTGTGACTTGAAACGGCCCTGATATGTATATTATAGAGTGTTAAATACGTGATAGCAAAACACTGTTTGGAAAAAACTATAATCTTTCTGCCCCTCGTTCTTAAAAAGTTCTTAAAAAGTGTGAGTTAGACGTCATCCCGGAATCAGCAATTTGGTTGCACGCATACCTATGTACATACATGTACATCTAAAATATATATCTTTATCCGGTTGATGTAACGTTTCACTGGAGGGAGGAATAGATGGCAGTTAAAATTGATAATCGCAATCTCGCCTTGAACTTTGACTTTTTCATCCGAAATCATCAATTCGTTTTGAACTGTGTGTAAATTAATTATAATAAAGCTCATTATAAATTGTTTATAAATAACAGAAATGTCCTTTGTTACAGTAAAATAAAATATCAGACAATTACATTAAATTATACATTTTTTATTAAACAAAATTATTAGTTGTAGTAAATTAGTTGTAGTAGCAAACTTCTGTTACATTCTCCAAGATAAAATATATATTATAATTTGCATCAGAGAGAGAGAGAGAGAGAGAGAGAGAAAGTCGGTATGCTTATCTGGAATAAGAGATTTCCTTTCGGAGAGTTTCTCTCTACTAATAAATTATTGTAAATCTTAGTATACGAAAGCATTCTCTGATAAAATGTATTCCTTATCGCATAAATTTGTAGGAAAGAGTCTAATATCTCTTTTCTAGAAGAAACTATAAAAGTAGCGTTATTATTTACAAGTTGAGCTTGACTTGAAATTTTTGTACTCTTAGCGATTATTGACTTTACGGATTGTTAAATTTTATAATCTATTCATTTGATCCTATTAATGGGTTATTAATTTTGGGCTGCTTATTTTATTAATGTTGATTTATTAATGCTGCTAATCATCCTACATTTTACTGCGTTCCTAGTATATATATACACACATACATATACACACGCACGCACGCACTCACGCACACATATGTGTATATAAGATTTAGCTTAACTTGGAAATACGATCCGAGATGAAGTATCATGATTTTTGAAAAACAGTTAAACTTAAGTTAAGGTTTCAACTTAATATTAAAATCATACATTGAGAAAATATTTTTCAATTATTCTTTCTTCTCTCTCTTAAAAGGAAATAAAAAATATTTGATATTAAAAATTTTCATAATCATTTTATGAAAATTTTTAATATCAAATATTTTTTATTTCCTTTTATGAAAAGATTTTAACAAAATATTTGCAAAAAATTAAATATTATATGCTTTATAACAACAATTGTAAATGAAGAATTAACTATCGCGCACATTTAATAAAAAAACAATAATTAATTTTAATTTCTTTTACGATAAATATAAAATTCCTGCTAAATGTATAATAACAATTTGTTCGTCCAACTAAGTAAAACACGTACATACATAATTGTGCGTGTGCGCGCGCGCGCGCGCG